>PVMK01143623.1_pt1 | contig 72404 bp, 63 predicted proteins | sample 1853481 | NCBI WGS metagenome assembly PVMK01 (sample SAMN08533507, study PRJNA380276) | Marine sediment metagenome, whole genome shotgun sequencing project.
GAGACGCGGCATATCCGGTCGCCCCCGGAATGACGAGAAAGGCCATCGGTGAATTGATGTTGGCGCTTCGCCCGCTTCCTCGGCGACACATGTCTTGCACGAAAGCCCTCGTCACGAAGAACGCCGCAAAGTAAGGCGCAGACATCATCGACACCGCTTCGCTCGGGTCAGTCTCCTCCACTGCCAACCAGCGACCGGCCCCCGCGTTGTTGATCAAGATGTCCGGAACGCCCACGTCGGACTTGATGCGCGCTGCGGTCTGTGCGACGGCCGCTGGGTCTCCCCAAGTCGCAGGGATAGACGTAGGCCTGACCGCCCGCCGCACGAATCTGTTCAGCGACCGCCTCCAACTTGGACTCGGTGCGCGCGACCAAGATCAATCTGGCGCCCTTTTGCGCCAACGCGCGCACCGTCGCTGCGCCGATTCCACCGGATGCCCCGGTGACTAGCGCCAATGTGCCTTGGATCTTCATGGTGGGGCCCAGTAAATGCGAGGGACCGTGCGACGTCAACCGCCGGGACGCGGCGGGGCGAGGGAAAACAGCCTCGATCGGACGACTGGTAGATTTCCGGAGCCTCCAGGAATCCTGCAGGCGGGAACGGTGTATTCTGTGGAGCATGACCTCTCGACAGAGTGCTTTCGTGACTGGTGGCACCGGCCTCATTGGACACGCTGTGGTCGAGCGACTGCTCGAGCGCGGTGTGCCCGTGGTGCTGATGCTGCGAGGTGGAGCCGACAAACGACGCGCCGATGTGCTCACCAAGCTCAACGAAGTCGCGCGCGCCCACGACACGTCGCTCAGCTACGTGAGCGGAGACCTTACCGAAGGGGCCCTGGGGCTGTCGCAGGAAGGGACCGCCGCGCTCTCGCAAGCCGCGCACTGCTTCCACCTGGCCGCCCTTTACGATATCGAGGCGCCCGCCGATCTCATAGAGAAGACCAACGTCGGGGGAACGAGGCATCTGCTGTCAGCGCTTCAAAAGGCGAGCTTTCGAGGCCGTCTCCATCACGTGAGCTCGATCGCGGTGGCCGGGGACTATACCGGCACGTTCACCGAGTCGATGTTTCAAGAGGGCCAGAAACTCCCGCACGCCTATCACCGCAGCAAGCTAGAATCTGAGAAGCTGGTTCGGGAGTCCGGATTCGATTACCGCGTCTACCGGCCGAGCTCGGTTGTGGGAGACTCAAAGACCGGCGAAATCGACCGCATCGACGGCATCTACTACGGCTTTGGCGCGATCCAGAAGCTCGCCGCCGCCCTCCCCCCGTGGGTCCGTGTGCCGGTCCCGCGGATTCGGGGTCGCTTCAATGTCGTACCGGTCGACTATGTCGCGGACGCGATGGTGCACATCGCGCTGTCGCCTGCCGAAGCGCGCGTATTCCACTTGGTCGATCCAAACCCGCAACGACTCGTTCGAATGATGGCGACGTTGGTAAAGGTAGCGGGAGGGCCCCGTCTCGGTCCCGCGATCGACTTCTCGAAGATGCCCGGCGTCAAGCAAACCGTTGCCATGGTGTCGATGTTGCCCAGTGTCCAAGAGCTGCGCACGGCGGTGCTCAAAGACTTTGGGCTCCCGGCAAACAGTCTGTCCGCGATGAATCTCCGCGTGAAATTCGACGCTGCAAACACCCAGGCGGCGTTGCGCGACACCGAGATCCGTTGCCCGCATCTCAAGACCTACGCGAAGACCTTGTACCGCTACTACGAAGACCATCTCGACCCGATGGCACAGCGTCCGCAACGTTATCGCAACGCGCTCGCTGGAAAGACCATGTTGGTGACGGGGTCGTCTCGCGGCATCGGCGCCTCCGCAGCGAAAATCGCAGGCGAGGCAGGCGCGAAGATTCTGTTGGTAGCCCGCGACGAAAAGGCTCTCGAAGAGGTCGCCGCGGAGATCCGCGCCCACGGTGGCGAGGCTCACGTGTATCCGACGGATCTCTCGTCTCTCGAGGAGGTCGACGCACTGGCCGAGTCCGTGCTGGCTTCACATGGTGGCGTCGACATTCTGGTGCACAACGCTGCGCGTTCGATCCGACGCCCTGCTACCGATGCCCTCGATCGGTTCCACGACTACGAGCGCACGATGGCGTTAAACTACTTCTCGCCGGTGCGGCTGACGTTGCGGTTGTTGCCATCCCTTCGGGAACGAGGTGGCACGATTTCCCACGTGCTCACCATGGGCGTTTTCATCCCGGGGCCGTATTTCGGCGCGTACCTGGCGAGCAAATCTGCGCTCGATGCGTTCGGTGATTCGCTAGCCTCCGAGATGTACCACGACGGGATTCACGTCTCATCGGTCTACTTACCGCTCGTGAAAACGGACATGATGGCACCAACCGAGGAGCTCGCCGGCCGCGTCGACATGATGACCCCGGAGCGCGCTGCCATCATGATCCTCGACGGGATCGTCGACCGCAAACGCCGGGTCATGACGACGCAAGGCCGATTCTTTGCAGTCTCGAATCGCCTGACACCCATGGCCACCACCCGGATTCTCAACGTGATCCGGCGCACATTCCCCGTCGGAGACGCCCCAAGCGAGTTCCCGATGGAAAAGGCGTTCATCACGAAGGCAATCGGGGGTAGCCCTATTTAACCCCACCGATCGCCTGTGTTGAGACCGAAGATGGGCGCTTGGGCGGCGGCGGCCTCGGACTGAGCCCAGAGCCCTGAGCCCTATTTGTTGAAGCCTGCCTCTGTCAACCTGAAGCCTAAGAGGCAACCGGAGGGGAGGATGTTCGATGAGGGATGATGCGACCGAGTCAGCAGGCGTCAGAGGCAGGCGTCAGGACTGAGACTGAGCAGGTAGGTCAGGCCGCAGTCGCAGCGCGGGACCGCCATCTCGTCGCCGCCTGCGAGGTCCGCCGGAGGGGCGATGATCTCATAGGTCAATGCGGTCGCTGCCGAACCGCCTGCGGCCTCGCTCAGGGTTCCTCGAGCGCGTGGCACGTCGCGCAAGCGAATGTATTCCCGTGGGCGTGGGGTTGAAGGTAGAGGGCTGCCCCTGAAGCCTCATCTCCTGAATCGCCGCAGCCGAGGACCGGGAGCCAGGCCAGCAAAACCAGCACAAAAGCAAAGCGTGTCATATAATCGGTCTCTAGTAACTCATGATCTTCACCGAACAACAAGAGCTGATTCGCGACTCCGCCAAGCGGTTCGCCGAGCAACGGTTGGCCCCGAACAGTCGCGCCTGGGAGGCGGCTCAGGCTGTCGACCCCCAGGTGCTGCGCGAGATGGGCGAGCTTGGGTTCATGGGCATGACGGTCGCCGAGCGGTGGAATGGCGCGGAGCTGGACTACGTTTCCTATGCGCTCGCGTTGACGGAGATCGCCGCGGGTGACGGCGCCGTATCGACCATCATGAGCGTCAACAACGCGCCGGTGTGTGCAATCCTCGAATCGCGAGGAAGCGACCCACTCAAAGAGCAGTACCTCAAGCCTTTAGCCGCCGGGGAGATGATCGGCGCGTTCGCCCTCACGGAGCCGCAAGCGGGATCGGATGCCGCGAACCTCCAAACGCGTGCAGTACGCACCGACGACGGTTGGGAAATCACCGGGACGAAGCAGTTCATCACGTCGGGCCGGATTGCGGGAGCGGTGATCGTGTTCGCCGTCACCGACCCTTCCGCGGGCAAGCGCGGGATCTCGGCGTTTCTCGTCCCCGGAGGCGCGCCAGGCATGACCGTATCGTCACTCGAGCACAAGATGGGGCAAGAGGCATCCGATACGGCGCAGCTAACCTTCGAAGCGGCCAAGGTTCCCGCAAGCCACCTCATTGGAAATGAAGGCGACGGATATCGAATCGCTCTCGCCAACCTCGAGATCGGGCGCATTGGGATCGCGGCGCAATGCGTGGGCATGGCCCGGGCGGCGCTCGACCACGCGGTCTCATACGCCAAGGAACGCACCGCCTTCGGCCAAACCCTGTCGAAGCACCAAGCGGTGGCCTTTCGTCTAGCCGACATGGCAACTCAACTTCACGCGGCGACCACGATGGTCCTCGAAGCAGCCGCTCTTCGCGACGCCGGGCGTCCGTGCTTGAAGCAAGCCTGCATGGCCAAGCTCTTCGCATCCGAGGCCGCCGAGCGGATCTGCTCCGATGCGATCCAGATTTTCGGTGGGTACGGCTACTCCCGCGAGCTCCCCGTCGAGAAGATCTACCGGGATGTGCGTGTGGCCCAGATCTACGAAGGCACGTCGGACGTGCAGCGCATCATCATCAGCCGCCAGCTGCTTCAAGGCAGCTAAACAGCATCACCTAGCTTCCGATCCATCCCGCGATCCGGCCTCGCTGTTTGGTGGTGCTTTGTGATGCCTAAATACGCCGCATAGTTGCACGCTCCGGGCCATGTGGGGGCTTTGGTGAAACATCTCGGGCTCACGGGCGTAACCCACTGGAAAGCCCGCCCTAACCATCCGCGGGCAAAGGATGAACACACATGAATTCTGCACTGAAGCACACGATTATTGCGATGGCGACGGCCGCGCTAGGCCTGACCGCAGCCTGTAAGAGCGACGCGGGCCCCTCGGCAAGCGAGGCCACAACCGGCACCGAGATGGCTGGTCACGAAGGCGCAGCCGAAGGTTCCTGCGGCGAAGGCAGCTGTGGCGCGGACAAGAAGGGCGACGCTGCCGAAGCCTCCTGCGGCGAAGGCAGCTGCGGCTAAACAGCATCACCTAGCTTCCGATCCATCCCGTGATCCGGCCTCGCTGTCTGCGGTGCCGGCTCACCTACGAAAGTAGGCTCCGCGGGCTCCTCGCCACCGAGACCGCCTCACGGGATGCCTCGAAACCTATCTGACGCTGTTTGGTTGCACGTAGTTCCCCGCGTTGCGCAACGGGCGTAGCGCGGGGTACGCTCGTGCACTCGTGAGACTTTTCCGCGGCTTCGCGCTGGCAACAGTCATCCTGGTGGTCTTGACCATTGCGTTCGTTTGGTGGGCCGGACCCGACTCGGCCCCGAACGATCTGGTCTTCGTCGGCGGCGACATCATCACGATGGCTGACCCGCCGGTCGTGGACGCCATGTGGATCGAAGACGGGCGAATTCGCGCTCTTGGTGCCGAGGAAGAGGTGCGTGCCGCCGCTGGCTCGGGCACGAAGGTCGTCGACCTCGAAGGTGGGACCTTGATGCCCGGGCTCATCGAGCCTCACACGCACCCACTGGCCACTGCGATGTTGGGCTCCGCGATCGACGTGAGCGGTTTCACCCACGACTCGCGCGCCGAGCTGATCGAGGCACTCGAGGAAGGGATGGAGGGATTCGTGCCCCGGCCGTGGATCGTCGCGTTTGGCTGGGACCCCGTGATGATGCCCGACGTCGACCCGCCTACGCTTGCCGAGCTCGACGCACTTTCACCGAACAAGCCATTCGTGGTCCTCACGCAGATGATGCACGTGGCCTATGCCAATAGCGCAGCTCTGAAAGCAGCCGGAGTCACCAAGGACACCCCTGATCCACCTGGGGCGTATTTTGGTCGCGATGAGAACGGCGAGCTCGACGGCGTCGTCCACGAGGTCAATGCCATCGATCGGATCGTCGATGCGATTCCCGCGGTTCCCACAGCGGTCTCCGAGCTACTGCTGCGCTGGCAGTATGCCGCGTATGCGAACGCTGGCTTCACCACCATTGGGGTCCTCGGCCCGGTAGGACGAGCGGAGAACCCGATCGCGATGATGCGTACCCTGGGCGAAGACCCTCGCGTTCCCGTCCGAACGGTCGTGTACGGTCTTCCCGACCAGCTCGACCCGAGCTCTGCGCCGGCCGACCGCTCCGACGCGCGCGTCATCCTACGCGGCGTGAAGTTCTGGATGGACGGCTCGCCCTACGCCGGCGGCGCTGCCTTCGAGGAACCATACGAAAACTCGGAGCTGGTGCTCGAACGGCTCCACTTGCCCCCCGACCATCTGGCTCCACTCAACTATGAAGCCGAGGCGTTTACCGAAGCCTTCGAGCGCTTTCATCGTGCCGGCTACCAAGTGGCGGTCCACGCCCAGGGTGAGCGCGCGATTCAACGAGTGCTCGATGTGGCAGAAGACGTGCTCTCGCGATACCCAAGAGAGGAGCACGGTCACCGGCTAGAGCACAACGCTTTGATCACGATCGATCAGACCAAGCGTGCCAAAGAGCTCGGCCTCGAGCTCAGCTTCTTCGTCGACCACATTTACTACTACGGACACCAACTGCCTAACCTCGTGGGTGACAGAGTGGAGCGCTACATGCCGGTCGGAACGGCTTTTCGTGAAGGTCTCGAACCCACGATCCACACCGACAACCCCGCCACCCCGATAGGCCCGTTTCGCGCGATGCGCACGGCAATGCTCCGAACCCCTCGAAAAGGCGGCGCGCCGCTGGGGCCTGGCGAGCGAATCACGGTCGAGCAAGCCCTGAGGACAATGACGATCAACGCAGCACGACAGCTCGGGGTCGCAGATCATCGCGGATCACTCGAGGTCGGAAAGGCCGCGGACCTCGTCGTGTTGTCGCGCAACCCGCTCAAAACCCCACCGGAGGAGCTCGGTGAAATCGTAGTATTAGGCACCTGGATCGACGGGCAGCCCGTCGACACGAGGAAGGCTTCACGCCCCAACCTGCAGATCGCGATCCGCGCGGTTCGTCAGTTGGTCGCTCAATAGCCCACGCCGGCATCACGCGGGGTGACCTGCTGCCGTCCTGCCGCCGGATCGTCGCGACGGAAGATCATGCTGAAGATGATGAAGCCCGGCCCACAACGCAGCGAGGTGATAGAGCATCGCCTCTCCCCCGTAGCGCTCGAAGATGTCTGCCGAAATCCTTGGACCGACCAGCATGCCAAGCGCGTAGAACGTATTGTACATCGAGGTGCCGCGACTGTAGTCCTCGGGACGCATCGACACCCCTTGAAGCGCCAAGCTCACCGGCGAAATCGAAGCCAGGGTGGCGCCGGTCAAGAAGATGGCGACGCACATCAACGGGTACGAGTCGAGAAACACGAAACCTAGGACCATCGTCATACCTGCCGAGGCAAGACCGCGCATGGTGAGTAGGTGGCCGACGCGATCACCGATCAGACCGGCGGCATTGGTGAAAAGCAACATCCCGAGCGCGAAAAACGCGGGGACCCAGATCGTCTGCCCCTCGCTGATGCCTTTGCCATGGATCAAGTAGAGCGGCAGGAAGAGCACGAGACTCGCTTGGAAGTAGCCATAGGTAAACGTGGCAAAGCAGGAGTTCTTGATCTGCCAAAGCACCTCGCCTCGCGAGAGCCTTCGGCGAGCGCCTTTCGGAGCTTCGTCGTCCTGCTGTTCGAGCGGTACGACCTGCCAAACCGATTTGTCGGGGTCGAGTGTGAAAAGCACGTAGAAGCCAGCGAACGTGGAGAGCACCCCGGCAGCGATGAACCCCACGGACAAGGGCCCCAACCGAGTTAGCGCCCACGCGATCCCAGGGCCGAGCGTGTAGCCAATCGCCATCGCCACCGCGTACAGACTCATCGTGAACGCCTTGTTGCCCTCCCCCGCTCGCGAAAGGAGCATCGTCTCCGCGCTTACCCAAATCCCCACCGAAAACGCCCCGTCGAAGAACCGGACCGCAGCAACCGACGCGAAGCTATCGAGAAACGGAAACACCGTAACGGTCACCGCGTAGCCAAAAAAGCTGACCACCAGCATCCCTCGCGCGGTGAACCGCTCGATCAGACGATCCATGATGAGGGACACCGCAACGATGCCGAGCCCAAACACCACCGCCAGGCTTCCCAATGTCGCCCTTGGTAAACCCCTTCGCGTCGAGAAAGATCGCGAGCAGCGAGAGCGCCATACCATAGGCAATGCTGAGCCCTACGGTCGCCCGATAGATTCGCCAGACATTCGGGTCTTCAACGCGCTTGGTCCACTCCATCCGGAGCCGCGTTGTAAGGCACCCGCAAGCGCAAGTCACGCCAATAAAAAGGAGACTGCTCCCTCACTGTATCGTTAGCGTTGCGGATCTCGCAGGGCTGGGTAGCATGGCTCGCCTGTGCTCAAGATCATCAAAGGGGTCGTCTGGGCGGTCGTAGCGTTGGTCCTCGTGGTCGTCGTTGGAGGCGGGATCGCGTGGTTGCGCTTGCATCCTTCCCCGCCAGGACTCCAGGTCTGGACCAACGGTCACGTCCTCACGATGGACCCTGACGGTCGACGGGCCACTGCGTTGGTAATTGAAGACGACCGAATCGTGGCGGTCGGCAGCGACGACGACGTCCAGCGTTGGTTGCCCGATGCCGACGTCGTGATCGACCTCGACGGGGCGCACGGTCGTGCCCGGGTTCATCGAAGCACATGGCCATTTCCCCTGGCGCAGGTCTAGTGGCGGTCGCGGCGGACCTGAACAGTCCGCCGATCGGCGTGATCGCCAACATTCCGGAGGCCCTGGAAGCACTGAGGCAGGTCGACGCGGCGCAATCCGGCGACGATTGGCTGATCGGGCTTCGGTTACGACGACACGATGCTTGCGGAGAAGCGACACTTCACGCGTGCCGATCTCGATAGCGTGTCCACCACTCGCCCGATCCTCGCCATGCACATCTCTGCCCACATGGCCGTGGTGAATTCACTCGCCCTCGAGCGCGCCGGGATCACCGCCGAAACGCCCGACCCGCCCGGTGGCGAGATCCGCAAAGACCCCGAGACCGGAGAGCCCACCGGCCTGCTCCTCGAGACCGCATCGCGACCCATCATGTTGGAAGCGCTCAACATGCCGCCCTTACAACAGCTTGCCGTCGTGCGTTCAGCCGTCGATACTTACGCCGCGCAAGGGTTCACGACGGTCGAAAACGGGCTGGCGACGCTCGACCAGATCAAGGGCATGAGTGGGGCCTCGAAAGTCGGCCTGATCCCGCAGCGGTTGGTCGTGTGGCCCAAAGACGAGCTCGGCCTCGCGGTGGCCGAAGGTACGATGGACCTCCAGCAATATGCGACGGACCGCATGCATATTGGTGCAGCCAAGTTCGTCGGGGATGGATCCATTCAAGGATACACGGGCTTCCTCAGCGAGCCTTACTACCAACCCGGCGAGCATGACGAAGACTACCGCGGCTATCCGAACATCGATGCCGAAACCTTGAAGGCCAACGTCAAAGCAATTCATTGCTCGGGCCAGCAGGTGGCTGTGCACGGCAATGGCGACGCGGCGATCGATCAGTTCCTCGATGCCTGGGAGGCCGCACTCGAAGCCTGCCCCGCCAAAGATGCCCGGCCCGTCCGCGTCCATGCCCAGATGGCGCGACCAGATCAACTCGAACGCATGAAAGAGCTCGGTGTGATCCCGACCTTCTTCAGCGCCCATGTCTACTACTGGGGAGACCGTCATCGTGACCTCTTTCTCGGTCCTGAGCGCGCGGCGCGCATCGACCCGGCGGCCGGTGCGGCGGCCCTCGGGCTGCTCTTCACGACCCACCTCGACACTCCGGTCGTGCCCATCGACTCGATGCTGCAACTGTGGACCCCTGTCGCACGCGAAACGTCGAGCGGAAAGGTTCTCGGCGAAGAAGAACGCATTTCGGTTGAGCAGTCCCTGCGCGCGATGACTTCCGATGCGGCATGGCAACTGCGGCTGGAAGAGCAGATCGGTTCGATCGAGCCAGGCAAGCAAGCGGACCTCGTGATCCTGTCCGAGAACCCACTCGACTACGATGGCAACCTCCGAGACATTCGCATCGAACGAACGGTCGCCGGCGGCGTGACGATCTACGAACAACCCAGCAAGGAGGCCCAGCAATGAGTGATTTGTCGTCCCATCCACCTTTCGTCGTGACAGGCGCGTCGGGCTACCTCGGCTCCTGGGTCGCCTGGGAGCTTTTGAGTCGCGGCGCCCACGTCCGAGCTACCGTGCGCGACCCGGACAACCAGGCGAAGTGCCAGCACCTCCTCGACATGGCGAAGGAGCTCCCCGGGACGCTCGAGCTCGTGAAAGCCGACCTTCTAGAGCCTGGCAGCTTCGACGAGGCCGTCTCGGGAGCCGGGGCCGTGATTCACACTGCGTCACCATTCTTCATTGGAAAGATCAAGGACCCATACAGTCAGTTCATAAACCCCGCGGTAGAAGGGACGAAAAACGTCCTCGAGGCCGTCAACAAGGCCGAGTCGGTCAAGAAGGTCGTGATCACCTCGAGCGTCGCAGCGATGTATGGCGACTCCAAAGACTTAGCCAACGCACCGGGTGACAGGTTCACCGAAGACGATTGGAATACGACGAGCTCCGTCGCCCACCTGCCCTACAGCTACTCGAAGACCTTGGCGGAAAAGACAGCGTGGGACATGTGCGAGGCCCAGAGCCGCTGGACCCTTTCCACGATCAACCCTGCATTCATCCTCGGACCGAGCAAGACACCTCGCGGTGACTCCGAAAGCATCAAGTTCATCCGAGACATGCTTCGTGGGGTGTTCAAGATGGGCGCGCCACCGCTGTGCTTCGGGGTGGTCGACGTCCGTGATGTCGCCAAGGCCCACGTGGAGGCCGCGATCCGCCCGGACGCCGGGGGACGCCACATCCTCGTGGCAGACTCCAAGACGTTTCTCGAGATGGCCCAGATCCTACGGACGCGTTTGGGCGACGGCTATCCCTTCCCAACGAGGCTCATCCCGAAGTTTCTCCTGTACCTCGCGGGCCCGAGCCAGGGTTTCTCGTGGAAGTACGTGAGCGGCAACGCGGGCTATCGAGTCGACTTCGACAACACGCGAAGCCGCGAACAACTAGGGATCGAGTACACCCCGGTGGAAGATACACTCGTGCAGCACGCCGAGCAGCAGATCGCGGCACACGGTCGCTGACCTCTAAGGCGTCACGATCGGGAAGGTCGGTTCTGGTTTGTCCATGAGTGCGAAGAACCTCACCAGGTCGAGCTTGCTCCCCTCGATGGATAGCTCCTTCGAGAACACCATGTCCGTGAGCTTAGCTTCTCCGATCATGACCTTGAGGAACATCGGGTGCGTGATCTTCAAGGTCGCGTTTGCGTCAGGATCCGGCTCGCTTTCACGGTAGTGCAACACCGAGTTCTTGAGCTCGAGGACGTAGCTCTGGTCCAGGTCGGTGAGAACGACGTTGATCGTCATTTCCTTGCCGTGCGCGTCCTCGGCCTTCAAGCGCACCGACATCGCCTGAAGAAACCGAATGACAGGCGTTTGCACGAGCATCTCGATGGCATCGGCAAGCTTGATGCCTTCGTCCGGAGGGCCGAACTGAAGCTCGTAGGCACCCGTCAGATACACATCGCGCCACGGACCCGACTCGGACTGATAGGCGAGCTGGCGGTACGCCTCGGCGAGCAGCTCCTTAGCCGCTCGGTTGTCGGGCTGCGCGAAGACCACGTGGTTGAGCACCTCGGCCACCCAGCGATAGTCGCCCTCATCGAAAGACTTCTGTGCTTTGTCGATGATGGCCTGGGCGCCCCCCATGTAGTCGACGTACCGACTCGCTGCTTCCGATGGCGGTAGTGGATTCAAATCGGCGGGATTGCCCGAATACCAACCGAAATAGCGTTGATAGACCGCTTTACTGTTGTGTCGGAGCGTCCCGTAGTAGTCGCGGTTGTAAAACTCGGTCGCCAACGATTCCGGCATCTCGATCCGCTCCGCGATCTCGCGCGATGTAAGCCCGGCGTTGGCCCATCGCAGGGTCTGATCGTTGATGAAGCGGTACATGTCGCGTTGTTTCTCGAGGAACTCGACCACCCGCTCTTGGCCCCAGATCGGCCAGTGGTGGCTCGCGAAGTAGAGCTCTGCCTCCCCAAACTCGTGGATCGAGTCGTCGATGTAGTCGCTCCATTTGACCGCGTCACGCACTTTCGTGCCGCGCAGCGTGTAGAGGTTGTGCATGTTGCGGCTCAGTACCTCGGCGCCACAAAATGCCTTGTGCTCGGGGAGATAGAACACGAACTCCGCCGGGGCTTCCGAGCCTGGGGCATTCAGGAATCGAAACTGTACGCCGTCGATGGTGACATCTTCCATCGCCTCGCTGATCACCGTGGTCGGAACCAGGATGCTCGTCTCTCCCACGACCGGCTGAATTCCTAGGCCAGTGGTGACGTGGCCGGTAGGCCCGCGCGGTACGCGAATGGCATACATGAACTCCGCTCGCCGCAACATCGTAGGCCCCGCAACGATATTTTCACTGGTCGCCTCCGCAACGAACCCGATCGGCGCAATGATCTGTACGTTCTTTGCGGCAGTCTCTTCCGCCGACATCAATCCGAGCGCACCCCCGAAGTGATCGATGTGGCTGTGGGTGAAAATGATCGCCGTGATCGGCTTCTCGCCCAAGTGCTTGCGGGCAAAAGCCAATGCTCGAGCGGATGTTGCGATGTTGGTGAGTGGATCGACGATGATCCAGCCTGTGTCGCCCTCGATGATCGACATGTTCGCCAGGTCAAAACCACGAAGTTGGTAGATCCCTTCGGTGACCTTGTAGAGGCCGCGATGCATGTTGAGCTTCGCCTGCCGCCAAAGGCTCGGGTTGACCGTCGCGGGAGCCTCTCCCTTGACGAAGTCGTATAGGCTCGGGTCGAAGATCACCTTGCCCGCGTCGTCCTTGATCTGCTCCATGGGCGCAGCAGCGATCAGCCCTTTGCTCGCCTGCTCGAAGTCCTCTTGATCGTCGAGATCGAGCATTTCCGCGAACTTCTGATTGACCGCAATCGTGTAACCGGTCGCCTCGCTATCGTCGGGAACCGGAGGCGGAGGCGGCTCTCCGACTTTGCAACCGACCAGCAAGAAGATGGAAGACGCAACGACGGTCACCCATCGTCGATTGAAGGCTCGGTGTGCAGTCATGATTACCCCGGGGGGTCGCTTTTATCACGTTTGCAAAGCCCCACGAAAGACCCTTGACTCCGTAGTATGGTACGGACCTATAGAGCTAGAACGGGAGGCAGTGTGATGCCGAGACCGACAAGGCGCATCCTTACAATGATCACGGCGGCCGCCTTGGCGGCTGGGATCCTCGCGGTGGCCGAGCCAGCTCTTGCTGCCGTCGACCGCTACGAGGTTCAAGTCGATGGGCTAGCCTGCCCGTTTTGTGCGTACGGCCTGGAAAAGAAGCTCAAGAAACTTCCTGGGGTGGCGAATGTGCAAATCGAGCTCAACACGGGCTGGGCTTCCTTCGACGTCTTGAGCGGCGTGCTCTTGCCTGAGCCGGTCCAGGCTGCGGTTCGCGACGCCGGTTTCACGCCGCGAGACATCAGGGTGACCGCAAGCGGGACCGTACAAGCCAAAGGCGATGCGCTACGGCTCCGTGTCGCCAGTGACCAAACGCTCAGGCTCCGCGGTGGAGAAGCGTTCGACAAGCTTCGAGCGCTGGTGAAAAAGGGACACCGCGACGTGGTTGTGACGGGACTGATCCGTCGCGTGGACGACACGTGGCAGTTGACCGTCGCTGACGCCAAGCGGCGGTAGGGAACCTCACATGCGAGGCCACGAGTTGTGGGGACAACGGATCGCGTCGCTGGTGCTAGCAGGCGCCCTCCTCTCGGCGAGCAGGGCCGAAGCAGGCCCCATCACCTTCAACACCGCGTTGCCGGTGCACGCAAACGAGCTGATCCTCCGGGAGCAAGTGATCTGGCTACGGGCTACCGATGATCCAAGCCCGATGAATCGCAACCTCAACGTCATCGCGGTGCCCACAGTCCTCGTCTACGGCGCGCATCCGCGCGTGGCCGTGTTCGGCATCTTGCCATTTCTGTACAAGCGTCTGGATGTCACGACGCCGAGCGGAGAGCGCGTGAGGCGCTCAGCAAGCGGGTTCGGCGATCTGTCGACGTTCGTTCGGGTGACGGCACTACAAATCGACCGCCCTCGCGAAACGATTCGCCTGGCCCCCTTCGCGGGTCTCAAAATGCCCACGGGAGCAACGGGCATCGCGGATGATCTCGGGCAGCTCCCCCCGGCTCTCCAGCTGGGCACAGGATCCTGGGATCCTTTTGGGGGGCTCATTTTCACGTGGCAGAAACTACGCTGGGAGCTCGACCTCTCGGGGAGCTACCTGGTTCGGACCAAGGCCAACGACTTCAACGCGGGGGATGAAGCACGCGGCGACGCATCGTTTCAATATCGTGTGGTCCCGTGGGGCGAAGTCGGCCCGGGTGTTCCAAGTTGGCTCTTCGTCGTGCTGGAAAGCAATGTCGTGTGGCAAGGTCACGACGAAATCGGCGGCGTAGAAAACCCGGATTCAGGGAAGCTTGAATTGGTATCTGGCCCCCGGGTTGCAGTGGGTCACCTTGCGCACTGTGCTCGAAGCTGCCGTGCAGATACCCGTGCTCACGAAAACCAACGGCCAGGGCCTCGGCCAAGACTTCATCGCACGACTGAGCGTCCGGGTGAACTTCTGATGGCGCGGGGAAGGCGCGCGTTCAGACCATTGAACCGAGATCCGAAGCGTAACTCGGGTAGGCGAAGATCGCGGCCTTGATCTGATTGGAGGTGAGGCCGGCGTTCATGGCGAGTGCCAAGAGATTGAGCTGCTCTTCGGCGCCGGGGCCTATCAGGTGTGCGCCCACCACTTGGCCCGTGGCCTTGTTCACGATGACTTTATACGCGGAGTGCGTTTCAGCGACGCGAAGCGAGGAGTACCAATGTCCGGTCTTTTGAAAGTGTACGTCGATGTCCATGCCCTGCTGCCTGGCCTCTTCTTCTAGAGAGCCCCTACCCGTCCCACGCGGCGGAATCGTAAAGACCATGCTTGGGATGGCGGGGTAGCTCGCCTGGCGCTCATCTTTTTCGGCGAGCAGATTTTTGAAAGCGATCCGGGCCTCGTACGCCGACACCGGAGTCAGATTGGGAGCAGGCGTGTCGGCGCAATCGCCGGCCGAAAACACTGCGGGGTTAGACACGCTTCGCATGGAGTCGCTGACCTTGATACCGAGAGGCCCATATTCGACGTTGGCGGTTTCGAGCTGCAACTGGTCGAGATTGGGAACGCGGCCTGCGCCATGCACGACGGCGTCGCATTCGAGCGACTCAGAGCCCTCGGGGGTGCTCATATCGACGCGCAGCGCAGAGCCGTGAGTCAGCCACGCCATCCACGCAAGCCGGAAAACGGACATCGATGCCGAGCTCGCGCGTACGCTCCACCAGCAGGCCCACCAGGTCTGGATCAAATGCGGGAAGCGGGCGCTCGCCGCGGTGCAAGATCGTGACCTCCGATGCCCCCGCGCGACGTGCGATGTGTGCAAACTCGAATGATATGAAGCCGCCACCTACGAAGGCGATGCGGTCGGGGAGTGACTCGAGGTTCAAGAACTCCGTGCTGGTAGTCAAAAGATCTTCGCCCGGGATCCCAAGCGTCGCTGGGCGTGCTCCGGTCGCGATGTGAACGTACCGCGCACGTAACTCACGATCGCCGACACGAACCACATTGGGGGAGACGAAGTGAGCCGTTCCGTGCAATGTCACGACGCCTGCCTTTTCTAGCCCCGCCCCTCGACTCGCCCGGGCATCACGTCCGTAAACGTGCGCTTGAACGCCATGAGATCCGTCCAGTCGATCTCGAGACCTGTCGCGCGAACGCCGCGGCCCTTCATGCGGCGCGTCCAATCGAGGGCCTCGGTGGCGCCGACGAGCATCTTCTTGGGATCGCAGCCACGAAGCGCGCAGGTGCCGCCGTAGGGTAACGAATCCACGATGGCGACCTTCCAGCCCGCACCTCCGCAGGTGCGTGCCACGCTGGTGGCTCCAGTGCCTGCGCCGATCACGACCAGATCGAAAGACTCCCCTGGTGGCATGACTACCCCTCGCTTTCGGTGGGCGTTGCGTCGTAGCCAAGTGATTCTACCGCGGAAGCCTGTGCTTGCTTCACCACCTGCCGAACGTTTCCTAGGCAGCACGAACCCTGTGGGTTCATCTCCTCGCACCGATCGAGGCCAGCCTTGCACTTTTGTCCGATCACGTCGGGCACGGAAGATGCGCCCGTTCGCCGAACCTCATCCTCGATGTCGTTCACTTTGTACTCGAAGCAGTAGCAAACCAAGCGCGAGCGCGCGGTGGACTTCTGGAAGATGGGAACACGCATGTCCACAAGGCGGAACGTGGTGCGCTCGCGTTCACCAAAGTACGCGACGTCGCAGGTTCGGGTCTTACAGAACCGATAGCGCTGTGTGTCGCTCAGTCGCGTGCGCGCTTCTTCGGTCAGCAAGGCCTCGAGCGTCACGAGCCCGACCTTACGGCCGGCGGCTCCGCACTCCGCGCATGCGGTGATCGGGGGGGGCGATGAGTTGTCTGACATCAGGTCTCCACTTGCTTATAGAGCACGCCGCGAGCCACGAGGACAATGGAAGTCGTTTGAGCTAAAGAGCTATGGTCTCGCGCAGCAACGACGGTCCCGCAACAAGGAGGTCACCATGGAACGTGTAGATATTGATAAGCTCGCCGATCGTCTGAGCGGGTTAGGAGTGAATTCACTGGGGCCTGCGATGGCGCAACTGGCAGTGAGCCTTCTGCGTGAGTTGGCCAAAGGAGAACCGGTCACGCTCGAACGAGCGATCGAAATCGGCGCCGAGCACGGGCTTCCAGCGCAAGTCATCGAAGCAGCCCGGGCGCAGTTCTCACAGCTCGATGACGACGGAACATGGTGGGCTTCGTCGGCTTGACGCTCAACCCCACGCGGCATCGCTTTGTCGTGGGCGACCGAGAGCTTTACACATGGTGCACTCTCGACGGTCTATTCTTGACGCCGCTGCTCGATGAAGAAGCGCGCATCGAAACCACGAGCCCGAGCGGCAACGCCGTCAAGGTCGAGCTTAGTCCGACGGGAATCACGAGTGTCGAGCCCGAAAGCTCCGTTCTCTCGATCGTGCTTCCGGAAGACGAGTCCGGCACTCAAACGGCGGCGGAGGTTCGGAGCAGCTTTTGCGCCTACGTACACTTCTTCGGCTCTGAAGCCGAGTACTCGAGCTGGCGGCCTGACGACCGAGAGCTCGTCGGCATTTCCGTCCGCGATGGCTTCGAGCTCGGCAAACGCCTGAACGGCAACGCAGTGGCCTGAGCGGCGCGGGCCGCCTTGTCGCGAATCGCCGGGGGAGCTACATTGTGGACTGATCCGATGGTTCATCGAGGCCTCACAAGTCTTCTCGTAGCGTTCGTGGTCGCGGCTTCGGGCCTCGGCGGCGCTGCACTTCATCTATGCGGGATGGAAGGTGCCATACGCTCGACGTGCTGCTGTCATCAGTCGGAGGGCGAGCAGCCCCCGCTTCAGATCAAGCGCGCGGATGAATGCTGCGGCGCACTGCTTCCGCAGGGCGAGCACCCTCCCGCCGCGAGCTCCCACGATATCCGCGTCGAGTCACCGCCGCTGTTCGCAGCCATCGTTGCGTCACCTGAGCTTCCGACGGCAGCTCGTGGCAATGCCTGTCTCCTTCCGTCCGTTCGAGGTCCGCCACCTCAACACGGGCCGCCACTTTTCATTCAGCACTGCTCCTTTCTGAATTGATCTCCGCACACTCGCTGGGCTGAGCGCAGGGATTTCTGCGTTCACAGATCGATGTCACCCGTGCAGGAGATCAAGGAGCAATGTGGAAAATTCAAAATAGGACCCTATTGATCGGCATGCTGGCGGCCGCCTGGCCGGCTGGTTGTGCCCACAGCCAACGAGAACAGCTCGACGCGATGGCGCACGAGCTGCATCAGGCCGCGCCACAGCCCGAGGAGACAGAAGCCGCCGAAGCGCTCCTCGAAAGCAAACACGGCACACCGCTCGAGAAGGAAGCCCTCGTTCGCGCAGTCCTAGCGCGAAACCCGAGCCTGGAATCCGCGCGACTCGCGTGGCAGGCAGTGATGGCCCAGCAGCCGCAGGCAACGGCCCTCAGTGACCCCCTGGTGAGCTACTCGCTTGCTCCTGCGAGTGTTCGCTCGAGCCAGGTGCGGTTCGGCCAGGTCGTGAAAATCGAGCAACGCTTTCCATGGCCAAGCACTCTCGGGCTCGCGGGAGACGTCGTTCTATTCGACGCCGAAGCAGCGCGGTCGGACTACGAGGCAGCGCGGCTCGACTTGGCCCTGCTGGCGTCATTCCTGTTCGACGACTACGCCAAGGTCGTCCGCCTGCTCGAGCTCAACGCGGAGCACCGGCAGCTCACCGAAAACATCAAGGCCGCCGCCATCGCACAGTATGAGGCGGGGCGCGCCCCTCAGCAGGAGCCCCTTCAAGCCGAGGTCGAGCTCTCCCATGTCCTCCACGAGGAAGTGTTGCTGGAATCCGAGCGGTCGGTGACCATCGCGAGGCTCAATCAGCTCCTGCATCGGGCGCCGCAATCCAAGCTTCCGCCGCCTGAGAGAGCTCGCTTCGTGCCCGCCGACATAGGGGGAACCACGGAGCTTCAAGATCAAGCGCTCGAACGCAGACCCGAGCTCAGAGCGACTCAGTCGCGGGTCAGCGCTCGCGAGTCTGCGGCTGAGCTCACTCAACGCGAGTTCTTCCCTGACCTGGGCGTCATGGGTGAGTACAACTCGATGTGGAGGGAGACCCAGCACCGGTGGATGCTCGGAGTGTCGGTCAACGTTCCGATCCAAATCAAGTCGCGCCGTGGGGCGGTAGACCAAGCCAACGCCGAGCTCAGCCAGGCCCGCGCAGACTTCGAAGGCCTGAGTGATGAAGTGCGCACCCAGGTCGACCAGAGTCGGCAACGCGTCCTCGAGGCACAACACGTGCTCACCTTGTATCAAAAGCGCTTGCTCCCGGCCGCGCAGGCCCAAATCGAGGCAGCACGCGCGGGATACGAGACGGGACGAAACAGCTTTCAAGCTCTCATCGATTCCGAACGCTCACTTCGGACACTCGAAATCCAATACGAGGAAGCACTGGCTACCTTTGGCCAAAAAGGCGCGGAGCTCTCACGTGCGCTCGGCCAAACACCGGGACTTCCGGAAGGGGGCACACCATGACGCGCCGTCGAGCTTCTATCTTCTTGGGCCTGGTCGCGATCGCCGGAGTCGCGCTAACCGTTGCACTGCTTGCCACGCGAAACTCACAACCAACGGAGCATGCACATGTCGAGGACTCCGATTCCGACGTCGCCTACTACACCTGCCCGATGCATCCGTCGGTTGAGCAACACGCACCCGGGAAGTGCCCCATCTGCGGGATGGACCTCACCCCGGTGACCAAGACGGACCTCCAGGATGGCACGGTCGTCGTGGACGAAGTGCGGCGCCAGCAGATCGGCGTACGAATCGCGCCGGCGGAGGTGAGACCACTCGTGCTGGAAATCCGCGCCGTCGGGAAGGTGCAGTACGATGAGACCCGGCTATCGGACGTAAACCTCCGAATGAGCGGCTGGGTTCAGCGACTCCTGGTGGATGAGACGGGTCAGCGCGTCAAGAAGGGGCAAATCCTGTTCACGCTCTACAGCCCGGAGCTCTACGCGGCCCAGGTCGAGCTCTTAGCCGCGCTCCGGCAACGAAAGGACGGAAGCGCAACGGTGTTTGCTGATCTCGCAGGCGCGTCGAAACAACGGCTGCGACTGCTCGGGATGAGCGACGCGCAGATTCGACGCCTCACGAAACGTGGAAAGGCCTGGGAGCACATGCCGATCACCGCACCCTCGAGTGGCTACGTCATCGAGAAGGCGGTGGTCGAGGGCGCCTACATCGAAGCGGGGACCCGGGTGTATCGAATCGCCGATCTCAGCCGCGTCTGGATCGATGCAGAGGTCTACGAGGCGGATCTCCCCTACCTCGAGGTAGGGCAACCCGTGCACGTCCAACTTCCGTACGCACGGGACCGGTCCTTCGAAGGACAGCTCGACTACATCTACCCGACACTCAACGACAAGACGCGGACCGCGCGCGTGCGCATCGTCCTACCGAACAGCGATCTCGAGCTCAAGCCCGACATGTACGCGACTGTCGTGATCGACGTGAGCCTCGGCGAGCGTCTCGCCGTACCTGACTCAGCGGTTGTCTATACAGGGCCGAGACGATTGGTGTTCGTCGACCTGGGTGAAGGCCGTCTACGCCCGACGGAGGTGAAGCTCGGCGTGCATACGGGGGGGTACTACGAGATCCTCGAGGGCTTGAAGGAAGGCGATCTAGTCGTCACTTCGGGCAATTTCCTGATCTCCGCCGAGAGTCGCATCCGGTCAGCCGTCGAGTACTGGGGGGGCGGGGATAGTCATGCCGGACACTGAACCCGAGGCGCGGCCCTCCTTCATTGCGCGCACGATCGCCGCGAGCGCAGGGCGTCCTCTGATGACGCTCGCGATCGTGGCAGCGCTCGGCGCATGGGGCGGGTACGCGCTCTTACGCGCACCCCTCGACGCGATTCCAGACCTCTCCGACACCCAGGTGATCGTCTTCACTGAATGGCCCGGGCGAAGTCCCGACCTGGTCGAAGACCAGATCACCTATCCGATTTCGACATCACTTCTCGCGGCACCGAAGGTGGAGTCCGTTCGAGGTCAATCGTTCTTCGGGCTTTCGTTCGTCACGGTGATCTTCGAGGACGGAACGGACATGTACTGGGCTCGAAGTCGTGTGCTCGAATACATGAGCTCCGCCGAAGCCGGTCTGCCCGACGGAGTCCGCCCGGCGCTTGGACCAGACGCCACGGGCGTGGGTTGGGTCTTTCAGTACGCTCTGGTCGACAAGACCGGCAATCTCGATTTGCAAGAACTGAGGTCCCTCCAGGATTGGAACCTGCGTTTCGCTCTCGAAAGCGTTCCGGGCGTCGCAGAAGTCGCCTCGGTCGGCGGCTTCGTCAAGGAGTACCAGGTCCAGATCGATCCCATACGCCTGAGGGGATACGACATCTCGATCGGTGACGTCGTGCGTGCGGTTCGCGACTCCAACGAAGACGCGGGCGGTCGGACCATCGAGATCGCGGGACACGAACAGATCGTTCGAGGGCGGGGCTACATTCAAAACCTCGACGACCTGCGTGAGGTGCCCCTCAAGCTCGGGCCCAATGGCACCCCGGTGCTCGTCGAAGATGTGGCGTTCGTCAGCGCCGGCCCGGCAATGCGCCGCGGCATCGCCGAGCTCAACGGCGAGGGAGAAGTCGTCGGCGGCATCGTCATCATGCGCTATGGCGAGAACGCGCTTTCGGTCATCGATCGGGTGAAGAAGAAGCTCGAAGACGTCGAGCAAGGCCTGCCCCAAGGCGTGGAAGTGGTGATCACCTACGACCGCTCGGAGCTGATCAAGCGTTCGATCGACACCCTCAGCACCACGCTGCTCGAGGAAATGATCGTGGTCAGCGTCATCATCTTCCTTTTCTTGCTGCACGCCCGGAGCGCGCTGGTACCGATCATCGCCCTACCCCTGGCTGTCATTCTGGCGTTCATTCCCATGCTCTACCAGGGGCTGACCGCGAACATCATGTCGCTCGGGGGTATTGCCGTTGCCATCGGGGCCATGGTCGACGGCTCGATCATCCTGATCGAGAACGTTCACAAGAAACTCGAACACTGGGACCTCGAAGGCAGGCCAGGTTCACGTCGCGACGTGATCGTCGTCGCCATGCAGGAAGTCGGGCCTTCGATCTTCTTTTCGCTGTTGGTGATCACCGTGTCTTTCCTGCCGGTTTTTACGCTCGAAGGTGCAGAGGGGCGGCTCTTCAAGCCACTGGCGTTCACCAAAACCTATTCGATGGGCTTCGCGGCGATCCTCGCGGTGACCCTCGTTCCCGCGCTTGCGGTGCTCTTCATCCGAGGGAAGATCCATCACGAAGAAAAGAATCCGCTCAATCGCTGGCTGATGAAAGCGTACATGCCCGTCGTTCGCTGGGTTGTCGACCATCGCAAGAAGGTGCTGGTCATGGCCGGCCTCGCAATGGTGTTGACCGTACCGGCTTTCATGCGGCTCGGAAGCGAGTTCATGCCTCCCCTCAACGAGGGCACAATCCTGTACATGCCGACGGCTCCCCCCGGAATGTCGGTCACGGAAGCGGCAAACATCCTTCAGGCGATGGACCGCGAGCTCAAAGAGTTCCCTGAGGTCGAATCCGTGTTTGGAAAGTCCGGCCGCGCGGAGACCCCGACCGACCCCGCGCCGATTTCGATGTTCGAAACCACCATCGTGCTCAAGCCTCGCTCGGAGTGGCGCCCTGGCCTGACCTGGGAAGCGCTCGTCGAAGAGATGGATGCCAAGCTCCGCTACCCCGGGATGCCGAACATCTTTTGGATGCCCGTGCAAACGCGAACCGAGATGCTCGCCACAGGAATACGAAGCCCGCTCGGCATCCAGGTCTTCGGGAATACCCACGAGCAAATCGAGCGCACCGCGCTGGAGATCGAGAAAGCGGTCTCACAGATTCCCGGCACGCGAAGCGCTTTCGCAGAACGCGGAACGGGCGGGTTCTACGTCGACTTCAAAGTAAAGCGACGAGAAGCAGCACGCTATGGGCTGACCGTTCGCGACATCAACGAGGTCATCATGACCGCAGTCGGCGGCACGACGGTTTCGGAAACCGTAGAGGGCCGCGAGCGATACCCGATCAGCGTTCGCTATGGGCGCGAGTTTCGCGACGACCCTGACCGGCTCCAGAACGTGCTGATCATGACCGCCACCGGGAGCACAGGTGCCGATCTCTCAAGTCGCAGACATCGAGTTCGTCACGGGACCGCCCATGATCCGAAGCGAAGACGGTAAGCTCGTGGGTTTCGTGTTCGTGGACACGGACCGACCGATCGCCGACTACGTCGAGGACGCCAAAAAGGCAGTCGCGGAGCATGTGACGCTTCCAACTGGCGTGTGGCTCGGATGGGCGGGGCAGTTCCAGTACTTCGAGCGAGCCAAGGAGCGCCTAGCGTGGATCGCGCCGCTGACACTTCTGCTGATAGTGCTCCTCCTCTATTGGAACACACAGTCGATGGTCGAGGCCTCGATCGTGCTCCTAGCGGTCCCGTTCTCGCTCATCGGTGCGGTATGGCTGCTGTTCCTGCTCGGCTACAACATGAGCGTCGCCGTCTGGGTAGGACTCATCGCACTAGCAGGTCTCGACGCGGAGATGGGCGTCATCATGCTCCTTTACCTGACGATCGCGCACCGACGATGGCAGGACGAGGGGCGGCTCAAGAGCTTCGTCGACCTTCGAGAATCCATCGTCGAGGGCGCCGCCAAGCGCATTCGTCCGAAGGTCATGACGGTGATGACCACGATGATCGGACTCATGCCCGTCCTGTGGAGCATGGGAACCGGCGCCGACGTGATGAAACGAATCGCAGCCCCGATGGTCGGCGGCCTCGTATCCTCGTTTATGCTCGAGCTCACCGTCTACCCGGCGATCTTTGCCATCTGGAAAGGCAGAGGACTCGATGCGGATTCTCCGCTAGAACCACCACACCTCGAAGGGACCCATGATGACTAGTACCAATTCGCTCGCACCTCGGAGGACGCGCCTAGTGGCCTGTGTTGCCTTGACCCTGGCGCTCGTCAGTTGCAGCAAACCGGCAACGACCGAGGGACCACGCCTCGAGCTGAGCCCTGAAGCTCAATCGAGCATCGATCGTGCGCTCGCCGCCTACGATGATGTCCGCTCGAAGCTCGTGAGCGACCAGTTCGCAGCCGTCTCCGATGACGCCCAACGCCTCGGGCGAGCGGCCGCGGACGCATCCAAGAGCGCTCCGCCCTCGCTTCACGCGACGCTCGAGTCCTTGTCCACGGCAGCGGCGGGCCTGCAAAGCGCCAATCCAGATGACCCCGAGGCGGTCCGAGGAGCGTTCGGCGAGGTGAGCCGTGCCGCCATCGCGCTCGTTGCGGCCGATTCGAGGCTGAGCGACGGACGATACGTCTATGAGTGCCCCATGGCGGATAGCTACGGAAAGTGGCTTCAAACGACGAACAAAGTCGCAAACCCTTACATGGGATCGCGCATGCTCGAATGCGGGTCAGAAGTGGCCTGGGACGCGAACCCATGAAGTCGACATGACCCTCGTCGCCTGAGGGCGTTACGCGCGGACGAGGTTCGCGGTTGTCTCTTGCAGCACTGCGAGGCGATACGCGATGTCGCCGGTGATCTGACCTGGGGCGCTTGCGACCGCATTGATTCGCTCGAGCAGCCAGCCTAGGCGGCGTTCGAAGAGCGGTGCCAAGGAGGCGAGCTTGTAGCCGCGGGCAGGAAATGAGCATTCGGGTCACTGGAGTTACCGAAACGGTCACAACCCAGCCGTCGGATCGGCTGACACCTTGCGGTGCGGCGGGCGAAACGCTACCGTGGCGAATGAGGGGATGCGACGCTTTCTGCCGTACATGAGCCTGCTCATGATTTACTTCGTGGCGCCTAGTGCCAGCGAGGTGGTCGAGAACGTCTTGCACTTGGTTGCCGAAGGGCATACCGCGCACGCCGTAGCCGATGCCGATCATGCGCCTCGCGGCGACGAACACGGTTGCTCCGGTACCTTTCACGTATGCCAGTGCCACAGCTCCGTCACTTTCCTGAGCGGCACCACGGCTCCTGAAGTAGAAGCGGCGCCCGAGCATCGGCAGAACGTCTATCGAGATGTGGACGACGCGCGCGCCGAGGGGTGTCGCGCCGACATGTTCCGTCCTCCCGCCGCCTAGCGCTGCTGATCGAGGGGGTGGTGTACCCAACGCACGGCACAGCTGTGCGCGTGTGGGTTCGCTTGAACAGTGGATCGGAGAGCGCCGGAATGGGCGCGCAGAGGTGATGCGGAGATGAGAAATAGGTATTCGTCAGTCTTGATAGGTAAGGGGCTACTGGCCGGTGCGCTCGCTTTGGTGTTGAGCGCGTGGACGCCGTGGTCTGCCTGCGCGCAGGAACCCAATGCTGTTTCCGAGTTGGAGGTCGGTCCGGAAGTCACTCTGGACGACGCCCTTCGAAGCGCGTTTGAACGCCATCCCGATCTCCGGGTCGCTTACGCTCTCGTGGAAGAGGCTCGTGGTCGCCTCGTCGGCGCCAAGAGCTATCCCTTCAATCCTCGGTTTCTCGGTCTGGCTGGCTCTCGTACAGGAGTCGTCGATAGGTCGGTCGATCTAGCTTTCGAGCTCAGGCAGCAGGTGCCGATTGCGGGCCAGCGGCCTCGCGCAAAGCGTGCCGCCGAAATCGGCGTGACGGCTGAACAAGCACATTGGGAACGAAGAGCCCGATTGCTTGCCGCCCAAGTCCATGTCGCGTTCGTCAATGCCGTGGAGGCCCGCCAGCTGCTCGAGATCACCGACGCGGACGTCGAGCTTACGCGGGGGCTCTTGAGCTTCGCAGAACGGCGTCTCGACCACGGGGCCACGACGCAACTCGAGGTCAATCTTGCCACCATCGAATTCGGGCGCTCGCAAGGTCGTGCCCAACTCGCCCAGGGGACCCAACGCACCGCGAGGACCGAGCTCGCGCAAGCCATGGCGGTCGATCCAGTCGCACCCCCAGTGCCACGCGGGGAGTTGGATCTGCCGCAGGCTTCGATCCCTCCGCTCAGCGAGCTTGCGATCAGCGCTCGAGAGAACCGTGCGGATCTCGAGGCATTCCGCGAGCTCGAGCAAAGGAGCGAAGCACAGCTGCGGCTCGCTCGCTCCCGAGGAGCGCCCGACCTTACCCTTCGCGGTTTCTGGGCACGGGAGGGTCCCGAGAAAATCATCGGTGGTGGAGGAACGATCTCGATCCCCATTTTCCAGTACAACCAGGGCGCGATCGCACAAACGCGAGCGGCCGTGAGCCGGACACGCGCCGAGCGTGAGTCGGCGGAGCTCGCCGTTGCTCAGGAGATCTCGGCAACCTACGCCCGGTACCAAGCTGCTTCGGCCACCGCGAAGCGTCTGCAAGAAACAGTGCTTGGCTCGCTTCAGCAAAACCTCGACCTCCTTCAAAAGGCGTTCGAGGCGGGGAAGACGACATGGCCGGAGGTGCTGATCATCCGGCGCAGCCTCATCGATGCCCGCAGGGAGTTGGTGAGCGCCCAGGCAGAAGCGCGGCGCGCGTGGATTCAGCTTCAGCTCGCGGCCGGTCAGATGCCGGTTCCTCAAATCACTCAGGAGCAATCTCAATGACATGGGTTTCGACACTTCGGTTCTTACTACTTGCATGCAGCTTGATGGCGGCCGCCTCCTGCACCTCGTCCGAGGAGCAGCCGGACGGAGAGCATTCGGAAGAGCATGGGGAACACGAGGAAGCTGGCGGGCACGAGGAAGGGATCGTGCAACTTCGCCCGGAAGCTGCCGCACGAATCGACATACGCGTGGAGCCTGTAGAGGAGCGCCGCGTTTCGGTCGTGCTCTCGACCACGGGTCGCGTGGATTTCGATCAGGACCACCTCGCTCATGTGAGCCCGAGAATCTCTGGACGAATCCACGAGGTGCTCGCATCGCTCGGACAGCAGGTCGAGGCAGGCGACGCCCTTGCGGTGATCGACTCGATCGAGCTCGGGCAGGCCAAGTCCGCGTTTCTTCAGGCCAAAGCACAGCTAAACTTGGCTCGCCGCACCCTCGAGCGTGAAGAAGGCCTCCTTGCCGATCTGATCTCGAGTGAGCAGGCGGTCCTCGAGGCACGTGCAACCTATGAGGGGACGCTTGCCGACTTCCAGGCGGCTCGACAACGTCTAGCGCTCATCGGGCTCTCCAAAAAAGAGATCAAGGCGGTCCGCTACGAAGCCAAGGACGCAGCGCTCTTCACTTTGCGTAGCCCGATCGACGGCACCGTGATGGAAAAACACATCAACCTCGGTGAGATCGTCAGCCCCAACACGAACCTATACACCATCGCTGATCTCGGGAAGTTGTGGATATGGATCGACGTGTACGAGCGGGATCTCGGCGGCGTTCACCTCGGGGACGATGTCTCTCTGAAGGTCGATGCGTACCCGGATCAGACGTTCGTAGCGAAGGTAAGCTACGTGCGCGACCAAGTGGATGCCGACACGCGCACCGCGCGCGCGCGCATCGACGTCGACAATGCCGATGGACACCTGAAACCCGGAATGTTTGCTTCGGTCACCGTTACCGATCCACATGGCCGAGAGGGACAAGAAGCACCCCGAGTTCTTGCCGTGCCAGCATCAGCCGTACAACGCGATGGCGATGCCTTCGTCGCATTCGTTCGGATCGGCGAGAACCGGTACGAGCGACGCGTTCTGCGTATCGGCCGACGTACGAAGACTTACGTTGAAGTCCTGGATGGCCTCTCCGCCGGAGAGCCCGTAGCGGTCACCAGCGTCTTCATTCTCAAATCCGAGGCCGCCAAAGAGAGCATGGGCGGAGGCGAACACTAGGGGAGAATCATGATCCGGCGCATCGTCAATTTCTCTCTGGACAACCGACTTCTCGTCGTCATGGGATGGCTTCTCGTGACAGCGATTGGGATCAACTCCATCGCTGGGATTCCCGTCGATGCGGTGCCCGACGTCACGAACATCCAGGTTCAAGTGCTGACGAACAGCCCTGGGCTTGCCCCGGAAGAAGTGGAGAAGTTCATCACCTTCCCAGTGGAGACCTCGATGAGTGGGCTTCCGAAGGTGGCGGAGATCCGCTCTGTCTCGAAGTTCGGTTTGTCGGCGGTGACGGTCGTCTTCGAAGAAGGAACGGACATCTATTGGGCGCGCCAGCTCGTCGGCGAGCGCCTCGCCGAGGCGCGTAGCCAGATTCCCGAGGGCTATGGCGAACCCAAAATGGGCCCGATTTCCACCGGGCTCGGGGAGATCTACCAGTTCGAGGTCAAGGGCGAGCCAATGTGCGATCCTGGTCAAAAAGATACAGACGCCTGCTATACGCCGATGGAGCTCCGGACCATCCTCGACTGGCATGTGAACTACCAACTGCGCTCCGTTCGGGGAATCGTGGAAGTGAATTCATTCGGGGGTGAGCTCAAGACCTATCAGGTGACTCTGGATCCGGAGCGCCTCGTCGCCCACGGTCTGACCACGGGCAACGTCCTCAGCGCTTTGCAGGAGAACAACCGTAACGTCGGCGGGGGTTACATCGCACACCAAGGCGAGCAGTACCTCGTTCGCGGCGAGGGCCTCATCAATTCCTTGGACGACCTCGGGCGCATCGTCGTGGCACACGATGCGGAAGGCACACCGGTCTACGTTCGTAGTGTTGGACGCGTCGAATTTGCACCGATGATTCGCCAAGGCGCGGTGACCCGCGACGGCCGTGGTGAGGCGGCGGTCGGCATCGTCATGATGTTAATGGGAGAGAACGCCCGCGTGGTCGTGAAGGACGTGAAAGACAAGATTGCGCAGATCGAAAAAACGCTGCCTGAAGGCGTCACCATCGACACGTTTTACGACCGAACCGAGCTCGTTGACCGGACGATCAAGACTGTCGCGAAGAACCTGATCGAAGGCGGTTTGCTGGTCATTCTCGTGCTGCTGCTCCTTCTTGGGAACCTTCGGGGTGGCCTCATCGTCGCCTCGGCGATTCCTCTGTCGATGCTCGTGGCCTTCACCGGCATGAGGCTCGCGGGTCTCTCCGGAAATCTGATGAGCTTAGGAGCCATTGATTTCGGGCTCATCGTCGACGGGTCGGTCGTGATGATCGAGAACATCGTGCGGGTGCTTAGCGAACGACGAGATGAGAAGGATGTACCGCACATCGACAAGGTGCGGGCGGCGGCTCTACAGGTCGCCCGGCCCGTCGTGTTCGCGGTCGGCATCATCATGATCGTCTACCTGCCGATCCTGGGGCTCCGCGGGATCGAAGGAAAGATGTTCCAGCCGATGGCTCTGACCATCGTGTTTGCGCTCTCAGGCTCGCTCGTTTGCGCCCTCACCCTGATGCCCGTGCTCGCCAGTTTTTTCTTGAAAGATATTTCCGAAAAGGATTCATGGCTGTTTCGGATTTCGAAACGCGTCTACGCGCCCCTTCTCAGCAAGGCCATGGGGCACAAGCGCGCGACGTTCGGCGCAGCGGTCGGAATCTTTCTCGCGAGCCTGATTTTCGTTCCCTTCATGGGAGCCGAGTTCATCCCTCGGCTCGATGAAGGCGCCATCGCCATGCAAGTGTGGCGCCTCCCTAGCATCTCCCTCGAGCAATCCAACGAGATCAGCACCATCGTGGAACGCGTCGCGAAGGAGAACTTCCCCGAGGTGAAAACGATCGTATCCAAAACGGGACGCGCGGAGATCGCCACCGATCCCATGGGCGTGGAGATCAGCGACACGTACCTCATCTTGGAGCCGCCCGACACCTGGCGTTTCGATTCGAAAGAGGAGCTGATCGAGGCCCTCGATGAGGCCATGCAGGAAGGTGTGCCCGGGGCCATCTTCAGCTACTCACAGCCGATCGAGCTTCGTGTTCAAGAATTGATTTCTGGCGTTCGATCGGACATCGCTGTGCATCTTTACGGCGATGATCTGAAGCTTCTGAAAGAAAAGGCCGATGAGATCGCTCGGGTGCTCAATCAGATCCCCGGGGCAGCCGACGTCAAAGCCGAGCAGACCCAGGGCTTGCCAATGCTCCGGATTCATGTCGATCGTCGCGCGATCGCCCGCTATGGCATCAACGTCGACGAAGTGCTCGAGGTCGTCGAGACAGTCGGAGGAAAGAAGGTTGGAACCGTCCTCGATGGTCAAAAGCGCTTTGCTCTGCAAGCGCGCTATGACGAGAAGGTTCGCAGTAGCTTGGATGCGATCCGGGAGCTGCGCGTCGCGGTCCCGTCGCCCAATGGCGCATCACTTCAGCTTCCCATCTCGCAGCTAGCGGAGATCAGCATCGAAGACGGGCCCGCTCAGATCAGCCGGGACCGCATCAGCCGGCGAATCAACGTCGAAGTCAACGTGCGAGGTCGCGATCTAGCCTCCTTCGTCGCGGATGCCCAACAGACGGTGGATGCGGAGGTAGACCTTCCTCCAGGATGGACGATCGAATGGGGAGGTCAGTTTGAAAACCTAAAGGAGGCCTCCGAGCGCCTCTCACTCCTCATCCCTTTGGCGCTGCTGCTCATCTTCGTGCTGCTCTACTCGACCTTCAATTCGGTACGGTTGGGGGCGCTGATCTTTTTGAACGTCCCCATGGCGATTACCGGCGGCTTGATCGCGCTCAACCTTCGTGGCTACCCTTTTTCCATCTCGGCTGGCGTGGGCTTCATTGCCTTGTTCGGAGTGGCCGTGCTCAACGGCGTCGTCCTGGTTTCCTACATCGTTCAAAAGCGCCGTGAAGGGGCGGAGCCAGACGTGGCCGCCGAGGAGGCTGCAAAGGCGCGTTTGAGGCCCGTCTTGATGACAGCCCTCGTCGCATCATTCGGGTTCGTTCCCATGGCGCTCGCAACGAGCGCCGGTGCAGAGGTGCAGCGGCCGCTGGCAACGGTCGTCATCGGGGGTCTGGTCACCTCCACACTGCTCACCCTCCTCGTCTTGCCCGCGGCATACACGTGGTTTGCGGAGAAGTACCAAGGGGCCGAGCTATGACGGAAGAAAACCGTTACGCGCGGACGAGGTTCGCGGATGTCTCTTGCAGCACTGCTAGGCGATAGGCGATGTCGCCGGTGATCTGACCCGGGGCGCTTGCGACTGCATTGATTCGCTCGACCAGCCAGCCGAGGCGGCGTTCCAGATCTTCACGGGTGAGCTCGAGCTTCGTTTGAGTCGGCGCCAGCTTCTCGCGGCGGGCATCGAGGTAGCCGGTGTGGCCGGCGGCGCGGCGCTCGCGCTCGTGCTTCGTCAGCAGGGTGGCGGAGTGCACCTCGAGCAGGGGGGAGTCGCTCGAGACGATCGCTGGGAACGGCGTTGGGCTGTTGATGTCGACCACGCGGGTGAAGTGCTGAGCCCAGCAGTGGTCCTCGCCGCGGCTCGTATCGCTGATGCCAACGACCTCGACGTCGGAGTCGCCAACGCGGTCGCAGAGCTCTCGGAGACGTTGGACTTTGGCCTCGCCACTGTTGATGCGGCCAAGTGTCGAATAGTGAATGTGGTCGACCCCGAGGGCATCGCCCGCGACCTCGACGATCGACTTGGGCGAAGCACTGCTGAGCACGACCTCGATTTGGGGCCACTGGGCACGAACCCACGCGAGGTCCTCGCGATCGATCACCTGATCGGCCTCATGCCGATGCCAAACGTGTTGTGCGAGCTCACGCAAGACGTCTTCGGATGTCGTTTGCAGGTGTCGGAGCAGTGTGATCTGCGGGACACGCTGCGCCGCGCGAACCGGGTCTCCGACGAAATATCGAAAGCCACGTCGTCGAAGCCAATCGAGACGCGCGGCGGCTTTGCCCCACAGGCCGTAGTACGCGCCGGGGTACGCCCAGATCCTCAAGCTACGAGCGAGATATCGTGCGGTCTTTCGCGGATGTTCCCAGTCGAGAAGGAACTTCCCGCTCTCTTGCCGGTCTTCGATGCGCCCAAAGTGCTCGCGTCCGTAGCCTTGATAAGCGCAGAGCTCCCACCCGAGGTCCTCGCCCAGATCCCGGCCGAGGTGAATCGTTCGGTCGAGGTCGAGAACCAAGTACCGGGTCTTTGGTGTCAGGACGCGCGTGCAGAGCTCCCGAAACGACGCTACCTCGCCATGGTGAACCAGGCGGTCCACCAACCGGTTCGGAGAGCTCGCCGATGTCGCTCGCGTGGCCACACCAACAATCTACGGCGCCACCGACAAACCCTTTGTAAAAGTTGGGTCAAAGTCGGTCATCTTTGGAAAGGCATGCCAATAGCCGGATTCGGACAATGCCGACCGAATCGTCATTACATCTTCCAAGCTGCCTCGATCTTCGATATACGGATCTTTCCCCCTGACCCTGGAGAGTTTGTCCAATGAAACCTGAATGGGCAGCAGTGTCCAAGCGTCTGGTTGTGGCGCTTTTGCTCCTGCCAAACATGGCAATTCAATGTGAGCCGGCAGTCGCGATCCAATCGTTGCTGGATAGAATCTCCCCAGACGCCGACGTGGATCCAGCTAGTGTCGTCCCGCCCGACCCCTCGGAGCAACCTACTGGCCAATACCGAAGCATCGATGGCACGGGCAACCACGAAACTCACTTCAAGCTGGGTGCGGCGAATACGCCTCTGTTCCGCTCGATGCCCGTCGACTATGGCGACGGGGTTGCCTCGATGGCCGGAGCCGGGCGCGCATCTCCCCGTGAAATCAGCAATGCGCTTTGCGCGGACTCGCAGCCTGGGCCGAACGCATTGGGAGCGAGCGATTTTCTGTGGCAGTGGGGCCAGTTCGTGGATCACGACATCGACCTGACCGCGGCGCAGGACCCTGCCGAGCCAGCGCCAATTTCCGTTCCCACGGGCGACCCTTCGTTCGACCCGACGAGCACGGGGGCGGTGACGATGGATTTCAACAGGTCCGTCTATCACCCCGGCACCGGAAACGACGTGGCTTATCCGCGCCAGCAGATCAACCAGATCACGCACTTCATCGACGCGTCCAACGTCTACGGTTCGAACGACCTTCGTGCAGCCACGCTGCGCACCAATGATGGCACCGGGCAGCTACGGGTCAGTGCCGGTGACCTGCCTCCCTTCAACACTGCCGGCCTGCCTAATGCAGGGGGCACCGGTCCTGAGCTGTTTTTTGCCGGCGACGTCAGAGCGAACGAGCAAGTCGGTTTGACTGCGATGCACACTCTTTTCCTGCGTGAGCACAACCGGTTGGCGCAGGACATCGCGACGAGCGATCCAACGCTTTCGGGGGAAGAGATCTACCAGGAGGCGCGGCGCATCGTTGGTGCGCTCATGCAGGTCATCACGTACAATGAGTTTCTGCCGGCACTGCTAGGCCCCCATGCGTTGAGGCCCTATCGGGGATACCTATGGGTCGTGAGCCCCGCCATCACCAACGAGTTCTCGACGGCGATCTATCGATTTGGGCACAGCGCCCTGAGCCCGACCTTGTGGCGCCTCGATGCGACCCTGAACCCAATCCCCGAGGGCAATCTTCCCCTTCGAGACGCATTCTTCCGACCTGACCGACTGATCAACGAAGGTGGCATCGAGCCGATTCTACGCGGTCTGGCGAGCCAAGCCTGTGCGGCTGTCGACACCGAGCTGGTTGACGACGTCCGCGATTTCTTGTTCGGCCCGCCGGGGGCAGGTGGCTTCGACCTGGCAGCGCTCAACATCCAGCGCGGTCGTGACCACGGCCTGCCCAGCTACAACGATGGCCGCCAGGCCATGTTTCTCCCAACGAGGGCGAGCTTCGCTGAAGTCAGTAGCGACCCCAATGTCCAAGCCGCCTTGGCATCGGTATACGTGAACGTCGGCGACATCGATCTCTGGGTCGGCACACTCGCCGAGGACCCGGTCAACGGCGGTCACGTCGGCGAATTGGCGTTCGAAGTGATCACGACGCAATTCGAAGCACTGCGAAACGGGGACCGCTACTGGTACGAGGTGAATCTCTCGCCCGCAGAGATTGCCGACGTCGAGAGCACGACACTCGCGGACATCATCCGGCGCAATACCTCGATCGGCGCCGAAATCAGCGACGACGTGTTTAGCGTGAACTGACTTACACGAGGCTGCGGAATCCTCCGCTAGGGGCGGCGAAAGTGGAGGTAGTAGTTCTCCTCGAGCAGGTCGGTTTCGGACTCGAGCACGAACCCTACCCGGCTGACCTCTTCGATCACCGTCTGCTTGTCGGCGCGGATGTGCTTCAGCGTGGCGGGGCTGGTCTCGCCCTCGATACGCTCGACGTCGATGAGCACCAACGTCGCGCCCGGGCGCAACGTTCGGAATAGCGAACGCATGTACGTTTGGGGGTACTCGATGTGATGGTAGGTGTCGCACATGAACGCGAGGTCGACGGAGTCGTCCTCCAGCCCCGTCGCCCGCTCCTCTCCTTGTACGACGGTGACGTTGGTGAGCTGCTCCGCCTCCACCAGGCCCCGAATTCGGTCCAGAAATGCGGGTACGATGTCTACGGCCAAGACCGCCCCCTGGTCCCCTACCCGCCTGGCGATCTCGGTCGTGAACAGGCCGGTGCCGGCGCCGATGTCGGCGACGACCATTCCCTCGCGAAGGCCAATCGCATCGACGATGTCATCACGACGAGCGACCACCTCACGACTCTCTGCCTCGAGAACCCGGGCAGACCTCTCGAACGTGTCGGGCGCAAAGTAAGGCGCGTTGATGCCCTGTCGGACGCTCGACTCGACGACCACGGGCGCCGGAGCGACTCGGGGCGCCTCCTCAGCTCCACGGGCACGAGCCGAATCACAGCCCAGCGCGCAAAGAAGGACACACCCAATCAACCCGATCCGTGCCGAGGGCAACATCATGGGCCTTAGTCTACAACTAGAAGGTTGTGAGTGCTGGTTGGGCCGTTCTTAATTTCGTCACCGAGCTAGCTGAAGACGCGCGTTGCAGATAGTATCGTCGTCCATCACAACGGGCCACGAACCAGGCGAGCGATATGATCAAGGCGAAACTCTGGCAAATCTCTCTCATCGGGGCGCTCGCGTTGCACGGAGCCTCCTGCACTGGCGGCGACAGCAACGACAACAACGGCTTTGATGAGCTCGCTGATCTCCGGGAAGCCTGCACTTTCGAACGCGGCGCTCTACCCGAACAGACCCTCGGTCCCAGAGTGACGGACTGGCGCATGTCGTCGTCGAGAGGCCTATGACCACCAAATGGGTATATGCGCTCGATGAGCTCGACCAGGCCGAAGCGCGTGTCGACGGCGATTGGGAGCGGGTCCGCGGTTTGCTCGGAGGAAAGGGGGCGAATCTCGCAGAGATGTCCCGACTCGGGGTGCCGGTACCTCCGGGCTTCACGATCACCACCGAGGCCTGCAATGCGTACCTCGCCGCTGGCGGTGAGCTTCCCGACGGGCTGTGGGAGCAGGCCTTGTCCGCGCTTCGCACGATGGAGCAGAAGACCGGTAAGCGGTTTGGCGACCCCGAAAGCCCTCTGTTGGTGTCCTGCCGCTCGGGAGCGAAGTTCTCGATGCCCGGCATGATGGACACGGTTCTCGACCTCGGCCTCAATGACGAGGTAACCGAAGGGATGATCCGGCTCACCGGGAACGAGCGCTTCGCCTTCGATTCGTACCGGCGCTTGATCCAGATGTTCGGTACCGTCGTCCTGGGTGTCCGAGACGAGCCTTTCGAGGATGCGCTTGCCAGCCGCCGCGAACGCCGAGGAGCAAAAAGCGACGGCGACCTCACGGGAGACGACTTCCGAGCCATCGTTGACGACTTCAAGGAAATCGTCCGCAGGCACGCACGTATCGAGTTTCCGGCCAACGCAGAAGATCAACTCCGCATGGCCACTCTCGCCGTGTTCGATAGCTGGAACGGCAAACGGGCCCGAGACTATCGCAACGCTACCAACATTCCGCACGACCTCGGAACCGGCGTGAACGTCGTCACGATGGTGTACGGAAACCTCGGCAAAGAGTCGGCGGCCGGGGTAGCGATGTCTCGGAACGCCACAACCGGTGAGAATGCCCTCGAAGGAGACTATCTCACAGACGCACAGGGCGAAGATGTCGTATCGGGGACTCGACCTACGAAACCACTCCAACAGCTCTCCACTGAAATGCCCGCGGTGTACGCGAAGTTCGAGGGAATCGCGCGTCGACTCGAACGCCACTACCGTGACATGCAAGACATGGAGTTCACCGTTGAGCGTGGCGAGCTTTGGATCCTGCAGACTCGAACCGGGAAGCGGACGGCCCAGGCCGCGGTCCGCATCGCCGTCGAGATGACGGAGGAGGGTCTACTGAGTCGCGAGGAGGCGGTCTTGCGGATCGAGCCGGCGCAAGTCGATTTCTTCTTGCATCCACAGTTCTCACTGGAAGCAAAGGCTGGGCACGACGTCATTGCGCGTGGCTTGAACGTGTCGCCGGGCGCTGCGACCGGTATCGTCGCATTCGACCCCGACCTGGCCGAGCGCTGGGCCAAGGACGACAAGCGTCAAGTCTTGCTGGTCCGCCCCGAAACCAAGCCAGATGATGTGCACGGGTTGCTCGCTGCACAGGGCGTCCTGACCTCGAGTGGAGGCCGCACCAGCCATGCTGCGCTCGTCGCGCGCCAGTTCGGCAAACCGGCCGTGGTCGGCGCTTCCGAGATCAGTATCGATCTTCGTGCGCGCAGCATGGAGGCCGGCGGTGTCGAAGTGCGAGAAGGAGAGTGGCTTTCCGTGGACGGGACAACGGGGGAGGTTTTCGTCGGACAGCTCGAGACCGTCATCCCCGACATGGAGGACCCGTGGCTTTCGAAGTTGATGGCGTGGGCCGACGAGTTTCGGCGTCTGGGCGTGCGTGCCAATGCCGACTATCCGGAAGACGCAGAACGTGCTCGACGCTACGGAGCGGAAGGTATTGGCCTCTGCCGAACCGAGCATATGTTCTTCCAGCCGGAGCGATTGCCGACGGTGCAGCGCATGATCACGACCAAATCACCCGCAGAACGACGAGAGGCCGTGGATGCCCTCTTGCCCTTTCAGAGGGCCGACTTTGCGGGCTTGTTTAAAGCCATGGACGGCCTTCCCGTGATCATTCGTCTCATCGATCCACCGCTGCACGAGTTCTTGCCGAGCTTCGAGAGCCTCACGAGAGATCTAACCGACCTTCAGATACGGGTCACCCACGCGCGAAGCCTCGACGAAGTCGAAGAGCTCACAGCGAAGCTCTCCGACACTCAGACCATGCTGGAACAGGTAGGCTCACTGCGGGAGAGCAACCCCATGCTCGGGCTTCGCGGCGTGCGACTCGGCATCTTGATCCCTGAGCTCACCAGGATGCAAGTGAGGGCGATCTTCGAGGCCGCCTGCGAGGTTTCCCGAGATGGCGTCACCGCGATGCCGGAGATCATGATTCCCCTCACGAGTCACGTGAACGAGCTCCGTCGACAGCGCTCCGTGCTCGAAGTGGAGGCTCGCGCGGTCATGGACGAGCAAGGCATCGAGGTGAAGTACCAATTCGGCACGATGGTCGAGGTGCCCCGAGCGGCCCTGACCGCGGATCAAATCGCCGAGTGCGCCGAGTTCCTATCCTTTGGAACCAACGACCTCACTCAAACCACCTTCGCCATGAGTCGCGACGACGCGGAGTCCAGCTTCCTCAATCGCTACTTGGCCGATGGGATTCTTCCAACGAACCCGTTCGCCACCCTCGACGAAGATGGCGTAGGCAAGCTCATGGCTCTCGCGATCACCGGAGCCCGGAAGACCCGCCCCGACATCGAAACCGGAGTGTGTGGTGAGCACGGCGGTGACCCCGCCTCGATCGCCATTTGCGACCGCCTCGGTCTCGACTACGTCAGTTGTTCCCCGTATCGAATCCCCATCGCCCGCCTCAGCGCCGCCCATTCCGCCTTGCGCCAGCGCTGAGCATTGGTGCGAATCTTGCTTCACTTATTGGAGGAGCACGAATCCCTTGTGCCAATCTGTGCCTACGCTCGGAAAGGATGTCATCAATGTCCGGAAATCGCTTTTGGCTTCGCGCTATCGGGCTCGGATCCACGCTGATCCTCACCCTCACCCTGCAGCCTCAGTCCGCAAGCGCTTGCGGCGGGTTTTTCTGCTCCGCCACGGCTCCGATCAACCAAGCGGCCGAGCGAATCATCTTCTCGAAGAACGGAGACGGGACGGTTACGGCCGTCATTCAGATTCAATACTCCGGCCCATCGGAGGAGTTTGCGTGGGTCCTCCCGGTGCCAGGGATCCCGGACGTCAACGTATCGTCGGACTTGGCTTTCACCCGGCTACAGCTGGCCAGTAACCCGCAGTACATCCTGACGACCGAGGTCGAGGGCGACTGCCGTCAAGACGGGCTTGACAACGCTGCATCCTTCCCGCCGAGCTTCAACGACGGGGGCGGCACCGGTGGTGCAGGGGGCAGTGAGGGTGTCAATGTGCTCGCCTCCGGAACCGTAGGTCCCTACGATTTCGTCGTGATCGAGGCAGTTGCGTCATTCGAAGAGGTAGGTGACGTGGCTGTACAGTGGCTGACCGACGAGGGCTACGACGTGGTGCCTCCGGGCGGCGACCCCGACGACATTTCGGAGCTGCTCGGCACGTATCTTCAAGACGGCATGAACCTGCTCTCATTCCGGCTCACCAAGGGCAATGACACAGGGACCATTCGCCCGGTTTGGATCACCTACCCGTCGTCGCAACCCATGATTCCGATTCGACCTACGGCGGTCGCCGCGAACGACGACATGGGCGTGATGGTCTGGGTGCTCGGCGAAAGCAGAGCCGTACCCGTCAACTACAGGTCCCTCGAGCTCAACGAGGCGCTCATCGACTGGACGACCGCGGGCAGCAACTACAACCAAGTCGTGGTAGCCGCCGCAAACGAGGCCGGCGGCCAGGGATTCGTCACCGAACGTGCCGGACAGAGCGCGGACTACGAGAACGTGGTTCTTCTAGACTCCGAGCAACGAGACTGGGACACGATCCGCGCGAACGCTGACAGGCTGTCGTCAGAGGAGCTGCTTATCGAGGCCGCGCAAGTGTTTGGCGCCTGGGACGGGTTCCGAGGCATGGTCGAGCGTTTTCTTCCAGAGTCTGTCGATGTCGATGACTTCCTTGCATGCCCTCAATGCGGCCACGCCTTGGTGCCGATCAACAAGCAGATACTCATCGATGCGCTCGGCCTCGAAGTCGTGGATCCCATGATCGCTACTCAAGCACTACTCACCTCACGACCCTATGTCACGCGTCTCTACACGACGTTGTCGGCCCCCGAGATGGACCTCGATCCGCTGTTCGACTTCAACCCGGACCTCCAAGACGCGACGAACCTTCACAACGCACGCCGAGTCATCGAATGCAATCCGACGATCTACCCGTGGGAGGCTCCATCCCGCATCGAGCTCGAAGACGGTCGGATCGTTCGATTGGCACCGAACAGCCCTTGGCCCTTTACTCCGGGTGACGCGGACGCCCCGCCCGCCAACGCGATCGTGGCGCAGCTGTCGACGAGTGGCCCCGGCACCATCGTGACCGACAACAGCAATGCGATCGACGAGGCATTGGACGAACATAACGCGACGGTCCCTGCACCCAACGGATGGGCGGTTGCGGGTGGTGGCGGATGCACGCTTGGCCACGGTCGTCCGGATGCCGTGTTGTGGATTGGATTGGCTCTCCTCGGCCTACTGGTCAAGCGTCGAAGAACAGCCTAAACATCCCCGAGAGGGGCGCAGCGAAGCGACCACTCGAAGGGAGCCGTGAAAAAACCGGTCAAGACTACGCTGGTCGCGATCGCGGCATTCATCGGGCTGATGATCGTGGCCCTCGCAATCGTTCCGATCGTCCTGAAGGATCGAGTCGTCAAGCTCGTCCGCAACGAGCTCAACGAGCGACTCGACGCAACGGTCGACTTCAAGACCATCGATCTCTCTTTGCTGTCGACGTTCCCGACGCTCAGGGCCAAAGTCGTCGATCTCGAAATCACTGGGACGGGGGTGTTCGCGGGAAAGACGCTTCTCTCGGTTCGGTCACTCGGGGCCGGAGTGGATTTGTTCAGCTTGGTCAGAGACGAGCAACTCGTCGTCGAGTCGATCACGGTCGACCATCCGGAGATCCACGTCTTGGTTACCGAGGACGGGGCCGCGAACTACGACATCGTGAAAGAGAGCTCCGAGGAATCCGAAGAAGCGCAGCGGGAAGAGGAGGACTCCGGTAACGTTGCTCTCGAGCTTCGCCGCTACCGGATCGTCGAGGGGGCCATCAGCTATGACGCGCCCGGCACCCACGTGTCGATCGAGGGGCTCAACCACGATGGGTCGGCGACGATCAGTGGCGCCATGCAGAGCTTCGCGTCGAAGACGACCGTTGATGCGTTGTCGGTCAAGCTCGGGCGCGTCACTTACTTGAAGAAGGCGAAGGTCGGAGTCGACATCGAGGCGACCCTCCGGACCGACAACCAACACGTAGACCTCGACGAGCTGAATATCGCCGTGAACGAACTGTCGATCGGGGGTTCGGGCAAGATCCGATGGACCAACGACGTCCTCGACGTGAACCTAGAGGTGGCGTCGGCCAAGGGACAATCGGTCAAGGCGCTCCTCTCGGCCGTCCCGAACGCATACGCGGCGGACTTCGCAGGCCTCCGGGCGAGCGGCAGGTTTTCGCTCGACGCGAAAGTGAAGGGACAGTTTGGTCCTGACGATGACGATATCCCCTCGTTTTCGGTACACCTCCTCGTCCACGACGGCACGCTCAAATACCCTGATCTCCCGATGCCGCTCACCGACGTGGCGCTCGATGCGAAGGTGACGCACCCGGGCGGCAACCTCGACAAGATGCGGATCGCCGTCGCGAAGTACGCGGCACGCGCCGGACAGAGCCACGTATCTGGCCACCTGGCCGTCACGACACCGATCTCTCAGCCCGACGTGGCGCTTGTCCTCGACGGCCGCTTCGATGTCGCCGAGATCGCCAAGGCGTACCCGATCCCCGACGTCGAAGATCTACGAGGTGTGATCACCGCGACAATCGACCTCGCCGCCAAAGGCGAAAACATCAAGCGCCTCAATGGGGACATCCGGGTGACGGACATCGTGTATCGCGCCAAGGATGCGCCGCCCGTGCAGGTCATTGACGCGCACGTGGTGCTCTCGCCCAGGGCGACGAAAGTGAAGACATTCCGCGCAACCTTGGGGCGCAGCGATGTTGCGCTTAGTGGATCGCTCTCGCCGTTCACGGCCTTTCTGGATGATGACCAAACCATCGTGGGGAATCTGCAGCTGAAGTCTCGGGCGATTTACGTCGGCGATTTCCTATCGGAGGAAGAGGACGAACAGGCCGCTCAGGAGACGACACCGTTCCTGCTCCCCGACCAGGTCAACGCCAAGCTCGGGATCGACGTGAAGAAGCTGACGTACGGCGAGCTCGTGCTCTCGAACTTCCAGGGTACCGCTCGAGTTCGGCACCGGAAGCTCACATTGAGCAACGTGAAAGCCGATACCCTCGGGGGTTCGATGAAGCTTTCAGGGACGGTCGCCACGCCGGTCGGGAAGCCCGCCACCTTCGACATGAGTTACGAGGTCGACAAGGTGAGCTTCGCCGAGGCCTTCGAGGCACTCCCCTCGATGCGGGCCTACGCGCCGATCGCGCGATTCTTGGACGGCCGCTTCTCGACGGACCTCAAAGCGAGCGGGCAGCTCGGCGACGACGGCGCACCGAAGTTGTCATCGATCGACGCCAACGGCCTGGTGATGACGCTGCAGAGCAAACTCGGGAGCGATTTCAAACCACTCGCGGTGCTGAGCAAGGCGGTGCCCGCGATTCCGAAACCGCTCGACCTGAGCTCGCTCAGGGCACGGTTCAACATCGAAGACGGGGCGGTCCAAGTGAAGCCCTTCTCGGTAAAGACCAAGGGTCTCGAGATGACGGTGAGCGGAAGCCATGGCCTCGATCAGGAGATGAACTATCGGGTGAGCACCGATCTTCCAATCGACAAGATGACCGGAAGCCTTGCGAAGAAGGTGAAAGGCCTCGGCTTGGACTTATCGAAGGCGAGCGACGTCGGGGTTCTCGCCAAGGTGACGGGTTCGCTCAACGACCCGCGCGTCTCGGTCGATGTTGATACCGATGCGCTACGCGGTGCCGTCGCCGACACGATTTCCGCGGAGCTCGAGGCACAACGACAAAAGGCGCTGGCAGCCGTTGCCGCACAGAACCTAAAGATCATGGCCGAGGCCCTGAAGCTCTCGGCACAGGTCCGAAAAGAAGGCCGGAACGCCGCCGAGAAGGCCCGAAAAGAAGGCTACAAGCGCGCCGACCAGCTGGTGGCCCAGGCAGGTAGCAATCCCCTCAAGCAGATCGCTGCAAAGGAAGGCGCCAAGCAGATTCGAAGGGAGACCGACAAGCGCGCCGACCAACTCAGCAAGGAAGCCGACCAACGCGCCACGCAAATCGTTTCCGAAGCGAAGAAACGCACCGAACAACTCAAGGCCGAAGCCGAAGCGCAGAGCAGGCGCGCGACGGATGCCAGCACCGAGAAGATCGCGAACTAAGCCAGGGCGACCGACCTCACCTGCGTTCTCCGTTCGCTGCCCCTTTCGGATCTGCTGTCAGGGGTATAGAGTCGCCCCTCCAGAGTTCGAAGAGGAGGAGGCACCTCATGGCGCGCCAAGTCGTATGCAAGGAATCGGAGCTGCCGGTCGGCAAGATGAAGCCCTTCAAGGTCGGTGACACAAACGTCCTCGTCTACCACCTGGAGGACGGCTTTCACGCCACGCAAGCAAGCTGCACGCACGTCTTCGCCCCGCTCGCACGCGGTAAGATCGTCGACGGGTGCCGCGTTCGGTGTCCGTTTCATCGCGCGGAGTTCGACATTCGGACGGGCGAGGTCCACGAGTGGGCCAACTTTCCGCCCGGCATCCAGCTGCTCAACGTCGTGCGTAGCGAAAAGGCGCTTAAGACCTACCCCACGGTCGTAGAGGAAGGCGACGTGGTGGTGGTGGTCTAGCAGAGACCGGGTCATGAGCTCAAGAAGGCCGGTCTAGCTGCCGTATGGCTGCATCTAACGCGCGCGATACACACGTTTGGTCGCGAATGCGGGCAAGCAGCGGCCAGGTAGCGCGTTCACCTTCCCGGATGTGCTTTTCGAGCTCCTTGTGCGAGATGTTCGACATGGCGCGAAGGAGTGCGCTCGGCCGGAGGCGGGGGTGGATGTCGATGTCACCACCGTAGGCCTGCTTGGCTAGGGAGTGGCCGAGATCGATCGGTCCATAGAGAGGTGTGCCTTGCATGAAGCTGCGCGCGAGCCCGAGCTGGTGGGCGAGCTGCACGCGTGAGCTCGAGACGATGGCCCCCGCCACGAAGGGGATCACGCCGCGCTTGCCCGTTGCCCGGCGTACCGGCGCGACGTGCGGGTTGACTTGACTGACGATGAAATGATTGACGTTATGCAGCCGACTCAAGCGTCGCATCGGCAGGTCGCCCTTGAGCGACCCATCGATCCAAGTCTCCGTCCCCATGTACGGGACGCTTTCGCCCGACGATAAACGTTGGCGAAGCGTTGCGCTGGGGAATACGCCCGGGATCGCCGCCGAAACGACCGCCGCGCTGTTCATCAGCACGTTGGGCGTCGTGATGTGACAGAGCACCCGCGGTTTTTGGCGCTGGCGCGTCGGTGAGACACTGATGCTCACCGTGCGACCGGTGCGCGCGTGGGCTTCTTGGAATGTGAAGTCGCCGCAGTTGTGCGCGACGACTTCTTCCAGACGGGCCGGATCATAGATGGCTCGTTCACTGGCGGCGCGCGAGGACGGAAGACGCTTGACCGCGTCGGTGCGAATGACCCTCGTGTTCGCGAAGAGGGCCCTGAGCTCTGCATCGGTCCGAACTCCGGTGCCGCAAGCAATCAGTGCCCCAATCGAAGCACCCGAGAGCACATCGGGCAAGAGGTCGTGCTCGAACAACGCCTTGACCACCCCAAGGTGAGAGAAGCCGAGCGTCGCGCCCCCTGAAAGCATGAGTGCCGAGCGCCCAAAGATGTGCGCCGCCCGCCGAAACCCGGCCAACGTGACCGCAGGGTCGAGTCCCGTCTCATCGGGGTCCGCCAAGTACGCGATACACGCGAGCGCCTCCGCGTAGAACGCTTCGACGACGCGCTTCGTCCCGAGCCTTGTCACCGCATAGAGTCGTGGGTCGGCCAGCTCGCCAAGGTGGCGGTACAACGCCTCCTGCAACAACGGGATGAGTACCTCGGCCTTTCCATCCTCGCGCGTGCGCGTCAATTCGTCGGTGTGTTCGCTTAGAAGCGCAGCATCGTAGACCGGAGAGAATGGGTCGGCACGCCAGCTTTCGGCGCCGACTCGATCGGCAGCGGCCTCCGCACTCCTCCGCCACTCGTTGTAGTCGTCCGCACCCCTCATCTCCCCTACTCCGAGCTTGACGGCGCCCCGGAACCCTATGCCCCCAAACTGTCCCCGGGGCCACCCACGACGAAGTTGGGCGCTGAGAGGGCGCGCTATTCGCCCTCGGTTGGCGGGGCGATCTTTCCCATCAAGGGCCGTTCGGGTGGGAGCGCGATGTCGCCCATGATGAACTCGCCGGGGTGTTCCGGTTCGTCGTCGTCGTCCCCAATTCCGGCGTCCCAGTGGCTGTGGACTGGCGGCGTGCCCATGAGCGGTTCTCCCATTCGTACCGTTTCATCCTCGACGGAGTTGCATGCGGAAAGCGTCGTGAGCCCCACGGCGACGCCTGCCATGGCTACTGCGGTGCGGGCTCCTGCCAAGAGAAACGACCTCTTTCGCCCGACCGGGCAGTCTGAAGTGAGCACCGTGCCGTCGCGCCGCTGGTAAAAGCGGACGCATAGGCGCCCTTCTCGCTCTGCAATGACACCTCGCGCCTCGGTTTCCGTCATCACGGAGAGGTTGTAGACATTCCGATTGCACTCCCGACAGAACCGAACGCGCTCGTCGCCGTCCATGTTCTCCCACGGCGCCCTACATGGGCTTGCAATACGAAGCTGAAACTTGGGATCTGTTGGCATATGGGTTCTGACGCACGACGCGCCAAAACGATCTACTCGAGAGCCTCGTGTAGTTGTGCCCGGAGCCATTGGTGAGCCGGGTCTGAATCGAAACGGGGATGCCACCAGAGCGAGTGGACCACGGGTGGGAGCTCCCGCGGCGCCTCGAGCGTGACTACGCCACGGAGATCGATGGGGGCGGTGAGTAGACGTCGGGGCACGGTCGCCACGAGATCTGTGCCTTTCACCACCTCGGGAAGCGCCAAGAGATAGGGGACCGAAGCGCGAATCCCCGAGGTCGAGGCGAAGCCGGGTACAGCCTCGGACATGGTGCGAGGAACGAAGCCGACCGGGGTGTAGGCGAGGTGACCGTGGGCGGCGTAATCGCGGATGCGCACCCGTTTTCGACGCGCGAGCGGATGTCCGTGCCGGACGAGGCAAACGTAGTCGTCGACGAGAAGCGTCTCCTTGCGGAGCCCTTGGGCAGAGCCGAGATGGACGGCGAGCACGAGATCGATTTGGCCCGAGGAAAGTTGCTCGGAGAGCCCGCTGATGGAAAGCGGCTCGACCTGCACTCGGACGCCGGGTGCCCTTTCGGCGATCAGCCGGAGCAGCGATGGCAGGACCATGGTCACCGTCAGATCGGGAAAGGCCACTTTGAAGATGCGGGTCGACGACGACGCATCAAAGCCCATCCCCAACTGAACCGCTCGATCGACCGCGAGGAGCGCGTCGGCGAGGGGACCCAACATCGTTTCGGCGCGGGGGGTGAGCACCATGGTCCGTCCCCGACGGACGAGAAGCGGATCCGCGAATAGGTCGCGCAGCCGCGCGAGGGTTTGGCTCATCGCCGGCTGGGTGATCCCGACCCGGCGAGCCGCTCGGGTGACGTTGCGCTCCGAGAGGAGAGCGTCCAGCGCCACGAGCGCGTTGAGATTCATGCTGCTGAGACGGGTCGCCGGCATGCCGAACCATAATCGCAGTGAATGGTTCTATGATCAATCGCGATGGGTCCTGGAAACGCGACGCCCGTATAATGGCCGCGATGCTCGAAGCGCGGTCCCCTCAGCCATCGTCACGCTGGAAGTTCGCTGAAGGCTGGTACATGGTCTGCTGGAGCGCCGACCTCGGACCCAGCGCCGTGCTGCCTTTGCGCTATTTCGCTAAGGATTTTGTGCTCTTTCGGGGCGAGAGCGGAAAGCCCACGCTCCTGGACGCGCACTGCCCTCATCTGGGCGCCCACCTGGGTTACGGCGGATGCGTCGAGGGCGACGACATCGTTTGCCCATTTCACGGCTGGCGCTTCTCGTCGGAGGGGCGATGCGTCGACGTACCATACGCATCACGCATACCACCACGGGCAGCCGTAGGCGCGTACACGGTGGCCGAGCATAGCAGTATGATTTTGGCGTATTTCGGCCCCGAAGGCTCTTCGCCGAGTTATGAGGTTCCCCCGATCGAACAGCTCGGCGATCCGGCCTGGACCCCGCTCGAGCGCAGCGAGGTCACGATCGCGACCCAACCCCGCGAGGTGATCGAAAACGTAGCGGACCGCGCCCATTTCAGCCCGGTTCACAATCAGACTATCGACCAGTTCGAGATGATCATCGATGGTCCGCGCGCGACCCAGCGAACCGTCGGCAGGGGCGGCACACTCGACGGAAAGCCGATCCCCGTCGAGACCGTGGCCACCTATCACGGCCCCGCCGTGCAGTTCACCCACCTCGTGTGGGCCTACGAGATGTTCCTGATAAACGCCCACGTCCCCATCGATGAGGAGAACTTGATGCTGCGCTTCGGCGTCATCCTTCGAACCGGCGAAGTGAAAATGCACCGAAACGTGATCCTCGCGCACGTGGCCGCCGCCCGAGATGGATACTTCCAAGACGTGGCCATTTGGGAGCATAAACGCTGGCGCGATAAGCCGCTGCTCGTAGATGGCGACGGTCCGATCGGCGAGATCCGAAAGTGGTACCAATCATTCTTCGCCGACGTCGCGTGAGCTATCCTCTCCGAAGTTACGATCAGCGGGAACGATGAAGAAACTCAGGGTCATCCAGTGGTACACGGGCGAAATCGCGAGGCACCAAATCCGTGTCGTTGCGGCGTGCCCATCGATGGAGCTCGTGGGCGCGTACGTTCACCACGAAGTGAAAAACGGCGTCGATGTCGGAGAGATCGCTGGCATCTCCCCGCTCGGAGTGCGAGCGACCAACGACATCGAGGAGATTCTCTCGCTCGACGCGGACTGCGTGCTCTACAACCCACCGACGGAACGGTACGACGAAATCATCCCCATCCTCGCGAGCGGAAAGAACGTCATCAGCATCATCGCGGGTTGGCACCCCAAGAAGCGCTCTTGCTTTCCCGAGATTATGGAAGCGTGCGAAACGGGGCAGTCCTCGCTATACGGCACCGGACTCAATCCGGGCTTGAGCTACGAGCTAGCACTGCTCGGCTCGTCCATTTGTACCGACGTCGAGTCCATCTACATCAAAACCTGCGAGCCTCAAGCCTCTCTGAGTGAAGTCTTTCTCGAGATGTTCGGATTCGGCAAATCCGAGGAAGAGCTCGCGAGCGGATCGCGCGGCGCTTACTCGATCTTCGCAAGGAGCCTCCATCAAGTCACCGACCTGCTCTGCGAAGAGCTCGGCCTGCCCCACGACGGGACCGACTTCTCGTACGGGTATGAACCCGCGACCCAAGACTATGAGGACAAGATCGTCGTCCGAAAAGGGACGATGGCCGGGCTGTTGGTGAAAGCATCGACGACGCACGGCGGCACCCCTGTGGCGACCGTCGAGCTCCGCTTCCTGCTCGGAACCGAATACGTCCGCGAATCGTGGTTGGCGGACGGTCCCAAGCAAGGCTGGATCGAGGTGGACATCAAGGGGACGCCGGGCAGCCGGCTGACCCACGAAATCTACGCGGAAAATCACTTGATTGGAACGTGGGCAACCGGCACCAAAGCCATCAATGCGATTCCATTCGTTTGCGCAGCGAAGCCCGGTCTCGTCTCGCCACTCGACCTTCCATTGGGGCGAATGCTAGTCAACCATAATCCACACGAATACTTGGATAGTCAATCATAATGGCTCGATGAGGCGCAGCACGCCTATGATTGCTGTCATGCATGAACCGCAGCCGCGTCAGGCGCCCTTCGACTACGGCTTCGTCTCCGCGGACTCGCATGTCACCGAGCCGCCGGATTGTTACCAGCGGTTCATCGACCCGGCCTACCGAGATCGAGCGCCGTTCATCCGGCGGGATGAACGGCGGGGCGATCTCTATGTCATACCCGGGCAGGACAACATGACCGTCCCCATGGGTCTAGTGGCGGCGGCTGGCGAAGAATCGAGCCAGATGACTTTTAACGGCCGTGACTTTGAAGACTGGCATCGATCGGGCTGGGATCCGGCGTACCGCTTGCCCGATCAGGCGCGCGACGGCGTTGCGGCGGAAGTGCTTTTTGCGACCGTCGGCATGCAGCTCTGCGGTCATGAGGACTTGGACTATCGCCGCGCGTGCATGGTCGCCTACAATCGGTGGCTGCAAGAGTATTGCAGCTACGCACCGAATCGCCTGTTCGGTGCCGGTCAGGCGGCGATCAAGAACCCCGCCGACGCCGTCGATGAGCTAGTCGAGATCAAGAAGATGGGATTCAAAGCGGTCATGATGTCGGGTCAACCGGGCGAGAACGACTATGACGACCCGGCGTACGACCGACTGTGGGCCGCGGCGGTGGAGATGGATCTACCGCTTTGCTTCCACATCCTGACCAACCGTGCCTACAGCGGCCACCGCGGGCCCAAGATCAATGCGCTATTGAATGTCGTTCGTAGCTGCCAGGATATCTTGGGCATGTTGATCTACTCGGGTGTTTTTGACCGTCATCCAGACCTCAAGGTCGTCTGCGTCGAGTCGGATGCCGGCTGGGCGCCGCACTACGCCTACCGCATGGACCACATCTACAAGCGTCATCGCTTTTGGAACAAGGCCCAGGAACTGAAACGGCTGCCGTCGGAATACTTCTTCGAGAACATCTGGCTTACCTTCCAGGACGACTGGACCGCGTTCCACGTCAAGGACCATCTCAACGTCGAACGGATCATGTGGGCCAACGACTTTCCGCACTCGGATTCGACCTGGCCGTTGTCCCAGGAACTGCTGGCGGAACATGCGGCGCAGCTCGATGCGCATGAACGTCGCCGCATATTACGGGACAATTGCGTCGAGTTGTTCGGTCTTGACGCACCGGAACAACCGGCAACGCCGAGCTGAGGCGGCGGGAATCCATATGGACTACGACCTGAAAATTGCCGGGGGCACCATCGTCGATGGCACCGGCGCTGAGGGCTACCGGGGCGATCTCGGCATCAAGGAGGGCAAGGTCATTGCCCTCGGCGACGCACCCGGGAAGGCGGCGGAAACCATCGACGCCGATGGCTGCGCGGTGTCACCGGGCTTCGTCGATATTCACACCCACTACGACGCCCAGATCATGTGGGACCGCATGCTGAGCATTTCGCCGTGGCACGGCGTCACCACCGCGGTCCTCGGCAACTGCGGCTTCGGCGTCGCGCCCATGCGGGTCGAACATCGCGAAGTCGTCATGCGCACCTTGGAGAAGGTCGAAGGCATGGCCTACGACGCGTTGAGCGCAGGGCTAGGCACCGATTGGCCTTTCATCACCTTTCCCGACTACCTCGACGCGGTGGAGCGTCTGGGCAGCGCCATCAACGTAGCCGCGTATGTCGGCCACACGCCGCTCAGGCTCTTCGTCATGGGCGAGGACGCGACCGAGCGCGAGGCGACCGGACAAGAGGTCGAGGACATGCAGGCGCTGGTGCGCGAAGCCATGCGTGCCGGGGCCATTGGCTTCGCTACCTCGCAGGCGGCGACCCATCATGGCGCGGGCGGCAAGCCGGTGCCGAGCCGTCTCGCTGCGTTTTCTGAAATCGACGCATTGGTTGGCGCGATGGCCGAATCGGGCCGTGGCATCTTGCAGGCGGCGATGGGCAAGACCTTGTTCAACGACGAGTTTACGGACCTGGCCAGCCGTCACGGCGTGCCGGTGACCTGGACGGCGCTGCTTGCGGGGATGACGGGGCCCGGCAAGCACCGGCGCTATCTCGACAAAGCGGCCGAGCAGCATGACGCAGGCCTGACGATCGTTCCGCAAGTCGCCTGCCGCCCGATCATGTTCGACTTCCACTTCGACGAGCCGTACCCGTTCGAGCTCCTGCCGTTGTTCGCCGAGACCATGAAGACCGATCGGCGAGGCCGGATGCAGCTCTACGTCGACCCCAATTTTCGCGCGAAGTTCAAGGCCGATTCGGTCGTCGGCGCGAAGAACGCGAACGCCGGCTGGGCCGATCGAACGGTGATTTCATACTTTCCGCCCGATCCGTCGCTAGAGGAGCAGCCCCTCGGGGCTGTCGCGGCGGCGCGAGGCGTAGACCCCGTGGATCTGGTTCTCGACATGTCGCTAGAAACCGAGCTCACGGCTCGATTCCGCCTCGCCTTCCTGAACCATGACGAAGCGGAAGTGGAGGAGTTGGTCACCGACTCCAACACCGTCGTGACCCTGTCGGATGCCGGTGCGCATGCCAGCCAGCTTTGTGATGCTTGCTACTCGACGCATTTGTTGAGCCATTGGGTGCGTGACAAAGGGGCGTTGAGCCTGGAGGCCGCTGTGCATGCCTTGACCAAGCGTCCGGCCGATCTGATGGGGATCACCGATCGCGGGCGGCTGGCGCGGGGTCGTCCCGCCGATGTGGTGGTGTTCGACCCCGAGACGGTCGGCGCCTCGCCGTTGCGGCGTGTGCAGGATTTGCCGGGCGGGGCCGATCGGCTGGTCTCGGACGCCATCGGGGTCGAAGCGGTGATCGTCAATGGCCGGGTGTTGCGGCTCGGCGGCGACGATCAAATCGACGCGGAAGGTGACCTGCCGGGTCGGGTCTTGCGCGGCGGGCACGCGTGATGGGCGACATCGGGAGCACCGGCGAGGCACGGATGGCACTCCCGACCGAAGAAGAGCGCGCGCAGGCGGCCAAGGTGGGCATGAGGCTCGCGCTCTGGGCGCGGGTCCAACCCGAAGTTCTGGCGGTGCAGTCGCAAGCGGGAGATCGCACCTTTAGGGAGCTCAATGCGAGCAGCAACCGACTGGTGCGTGCGCTGCGGGTGCGAGGCCTCCGCGAAGGGGACGCGGTCGCGGTGGTCTGTAGCAACCGTCCGGAGTTCGCGGAGGTGGTGCACGCCTGCCTGCGCGCCGGTTTGCGCTACACGCCAGTCAATTGGCATCTGACGCCCGACGAGGTGGCCTACATCGCGGACGACTGCCAAGCGAAGGCGCTGATCGGCGACGCTCGATTCGCGGAGTTGATGACGAAGGCAGCCGATCTCTCCCCGAACGCCACGGTGCGGCTCGCGATCGGCGGCGAGATCGTGGGCTTCGAAAGCTACAACGCGGCGCTTGCGGAGCAGGACGGCAGCGATATCTCCGATCCGGAGGCCGGATTTCGAATGCTCTACACGTCCGGCACCACCGGCAGGCCCAAGGGGGTGGTTCGTCCACTGAACTACGCAACGGGTCTCACCGCCCTGACCTCAGCTCCGAACTACGGCCCGGACAAGGGGCAGCTCAATCTATGCACCGGGCCCATGCACCACGGAGGACCGTTGGTCTACTCCATGACGCTGCCGCTTTCCCAGGGCGTAGGAACCGTGCTGATGGATAAGTGGGATGCCGCGGAGGCCCTTCGGCTGATCGAAACGCACCGCATCACGCATACGCACATGGTTCCGACGATGTTCCATCAATTGCTGCGCCTTCCCGAGGAGGTGCGTCGCAGCGCCGACATCTCTTCGATGCAGTACATCGCCCATGGCGCCGCACCATGCGCAACGGTCACCAAGAAGGCGATGATCGATTGGTTCGGCCCGATCATCTGGGAGTACTACGCGGCCACCGAAGGCGGAGGAACCTCCGTCAGTCCCGAGGAGTGGCTTCAGAAGCCAGGCACGGTCGGCAAACCCATCACCGACGATCACGTGCAGATCTTGGATGAAGAGGGCATCGCCTGCCCTCCGAATCAGCCCGGCACCATCTATCTGAGGGTGCTCGAGGGCTCGGACTTCAAGTACTTCAACGACCCCGCCAAGACGGAATCGGCGCATCGCGGAACGCACTTTACCGTCGGTGATGTGGGGTACTTGGATGAAGATGGCTTCCTCTTCCTGACCGATCGGAGCGCCGACCTGATCGTCAGCGGCGGCGTGAACATCTACCCGGCCGAGGCCGAGGCGGTCCTCCTCCAGCACCCCGCCGTCCATGACGCGGCCGTGATCGGCGTTCCGGACGGGGAATGGGGGGAGGAGGTCAAGGGGGTCGTCGAGCTCGGTGGCGAGCAGTGCGATAGGGCGGCGCTCGCGGAAGAGCTGGTCGCGTTCTGTCGTGCACGCCTCGCCCACTTCAAGTGTCCCCGCAGCATCGATTTCGTTGATAAGCTCCCACGCAATGGAAACGGAAAGCTCTACAAGCGGCGGCTGCGTGAACGCTATCGTGACGATGCGACTGCCAGCTCAGCCCCTCTCGGTTAGTGTTCACGGACGATTCGATGAATGAGCACCTGAAGTTCTACATCGACGGCGAGTGGGTGGACCCGCTCGAGTCGAAGCCGATCGAGGTCATCAATCCCGCGACCGAGAAAGCGATCGGCCGCGTCAGCCTGGGCAGCCCAGCGGACGTAGACCGAGCAGTGAAGGCTGCCAGGACCGCTTTCGCGACCTATTCGCAAACGTCGAAGGCCGAGCGCGTCGCCCTCTTGGAGAAGGTGATCGCCTCCTATCAGAAACGCTCCGACGATCTCGCCAAGACGATCTCTTCGGAGATGGGGGCTCCTATGTGGCTCGCCAACGCCGCCCAGGCGCCCCTGGGGCTGAACCAGCTCACCATCAACTTGCAGGTCCTGAAGGCCTACGCTTTTCAACGGACCCTGGGCACCACCTTGATCCTCAGGGAGCCCATCGGCGTATGCGGGTTGATCACCCCGTGGAACTGGCCGACCCATCAGATCATGGCCAAGGTCGCGCCGGCGCTCGCCGCCGGTTGCACGATCGTGCTCAAGCCGAGCGAAGTGACACCCCTCAGTGGCATCATCATCGCCGAGATCATGGACGAGGCAGGCGTGCCTGCCGGCGTCTTCAATCTCGTCAACGGAGACGGGCCGGGTGTCGGCGCTGCCATTGCGGAACACCCCGGCATCGACATGGTGTCGATCACCGGATCCAAACGTGCTGGTGCGCAGGTCGCCAAGGCTGCCGCCGCCTCGGTGAAGCGAGTGACCCAGGAGCTCGGCGGCAAGTCGGCCAACATCATTCTCGAGGACGCGGATCTGGAGCAGGCCGTGAGCGCCGGCCTCCAGAAGTGCTTCGGCAACAGCGGCCAGGCCTGCAACGCACCGAGTCGCATGTTCGTACACGAGAGTCAGCACGCGGCGGCGTTGGAGTTCGCGAAAAAGGCGGCCACCGTTCTACGGCCCGGCGATCCCACCAACCCGGCAAACACGGTAATGGGTCCGGTCGCGACCAGGGCGCAATACGACAAGATCCAGCGGCTCATCCAGACGGGGATCGACGAGGGAGCCGAGTTGGTGTGTGGCGGGACCGGTAAGCCCGAAGGTCTCGGGACAGGGTACTACGTCAAGCCGACCGTCTTTGGCAGCGTGACGAACGACATGACGATCGCACGCGAGGAAATCTTCGGCCCCGTGCTCTCGATCCTGCCCTATGCAACTGAGGAAGAGGCCATCGCGCTCGCCAACGACAGCGAGTACGGCCTGTCCGGATTCGTTTGGTCGGGCAACCCAGAGCGCGCGCTCGCCGTCGCCTCGAAGCTCCGCACCGGCATGGTCCACATCAACGGCGCACCCGCCGACTTCACGGCCCCGTTCGGTGGCTATAAAGGGTCTGGCAACGGCCGTGAGTTGGGCATCGCGGGTCTCGAGGAATTCCTAGAAACAAAGAGTGTGATGGGGGTCAATGCCCCAGAAGGTGGCGCAGCCCAATGAGCACGGACCCCCCCGTCATCATCGAGGTGGCGATCAACGGAGGAAGCTCCAAGCGGCGAAATCCGAACGTCCCGCGCGAACCGAAGGAGATCATCGAGGACACGTTCCGCTGTCTCGATGCGGGTGCGTCGATCATCCACGCCCACAACTCGGACTACAAACTCACGGGGAAGGCGGCGGCCGACGACTACCTCGAAGCCTGGCGCGTGATCCTCGAGGAGCGTCCCGGCACACTGTGGTACCCGACGCTATCCGGCGGCCGCAACATTCACGAAGTTCTCGAACACATCGACATCATTGCGAGCGAGGTGCCATTGCGCATCGGCGTGGTCGACCCCGGGTCGACGAATATCGGATGGCCCGACGACGAAGGCCTGCCGATCGGAGTCGTGTACCACAACAGCTACGACGACATTCGAACGAGCTTCGCCTTCTGCGAGCGACTCGGGCTCGGTCCGAGCCTGGCGATCTACGAACCGGGTTTCATGCAGACCACCCTCGCCTATTTCCGAGCGGGGAAGCTGCCCCAGGGCGCAATGGTCAAGTTCTACTTCGGTGGCGAGTATGGGATGTTCGGCAAAGGGCCCGGCGTAACGTTCGGCCTTCCCCCCACCGAGAACGGACTCAACGCGTACCTCGACATGATCGAAGACACCAACCTGCCCTGGTCCGTGTCGGTCTGGGGCGGGGACCTGATCCAGACCCCAATCGCACGCCTCGCCCTCGAACGCGGTGGCCATCTCCATGTCGGACTCGAAGAACATTCCGGCGTGACAAAGCCGACCAACGCGGAGCTAGTCCGCGAGGCCGCAACCCTGGCCCACCAAGCCGGCCGACCGATCGCCACCCCCACCCAAGCCTCCCACATCCTATTCGGGGACACGCAGCCGCCCCGCGATTGAAGCGATTCCGGAGACTTACGAGGCATACCGCGCAAACCGAGACGTCGGTTTTGCGCCGACCCCGCCGCGTCAGTTTGCGCGGTGTGGGGTGCAACTGCTTGAAACTAGCCGAGTTTTGGCGGGGCAGCGTGTCCCCAATTTGCGTTAGCGGTCCTTTCGGAGCTGGCGCATTCTCTTGAGAGCCTCGAACTTCCCAGGGTCGACGGGATGCACGGTGACCCTCCCGGTGGCGAAGACCTGTTCGAAGTCGGCGTCCACGAGTGCGACCGGCACGTGCGCCGTGCCGTAGACCTGACCGCGAATCTCCACGGGCGCCGTCTCCGATGTCGCGTCTTCTTCGATCCTGGTTCGGTCGGCAAGGCAAAGCAGGTGCGTCTCAGCGGGGATGTGACCGGTGGCGAACTGGATCTCGATATGCTTGGTGAAATGCGGATGGCGCATGATGGCACCGCGCGCGCTGGCACCTACCGTGTCGAGCTGAGTACTGACGAACGCAGGACCGAGCGTTCCGTCGGGTTTGACGAGCGCCGCATGCTGGCTCTCGGGGAGCGTACGCAGAGGATCGCGGGACTCGAGCCAAACCAGCTTCGGCGAGAGGTGAATGGTGAAGCCGAACATCTCGAAGCTGTCATCGCTCGGAGAGACCTCGCCGTACAGCACACGCCAACGTTCGAGCTCTGCGGCATCCATCAGCGGCACGTTGGGGATGGATTGGGCGTGCGCAATGAGACGATCCGTGCCCTCGAACCGCGTGCTGAGCTGCCAAGACCCTCCTTCCGACCGGTAGCTTGCTTCGAAGGGGATGGCCTCTTCGAGTCGGAGGCCTTGCTGCATCGAAACGTCAACCGAGCAGGGAAATGTCCGGTCGTGCTCGTGGACGGTCACCCGTTCCACAATGGGAAACGTGCGCACGAACGCGTGATGGCCGCCGTGGAGGCGTCCCGGAGGCCCTTCGAGCGCCGTGCCGAAGCGCATGAGGCCATGGGCTCGAACCTCTCCCTCGACTTGGTCGGCCTCGTCGAACTCGATGATGAGGCGGCTCAGTGCTTCGTGGATGGGCATCTACACTATAAACAGCGCGAATATATAGATAGTCAATCACAATGACTCGATGGGCGAAGCGCGCCTATGATTCGGTCATGCAAGAATCGCTCGCGCGGCAGCGGACCGCCTCGACGACGTTCGCCAAAGGCTGGTACCTCATCAGCTGGAGCACCGACCTCAAGCCCGGCGGAGTGATGCCCCTTCGCTACTTCGGGAGGGATTACGTTCTCTTCCGGGGCGAGGACGGTCAGCCTACGCTGCTCGATGCGCACTGCCCCCACCTGGGCGCCCACCTTGGCTACGGCGGGCACGTCGAGGGCAACGACATCGTCTGCCCGTTCCACGCCTGGCGCTTCGCCTCGTCCGGCCGCTGCACCGACGTACCATACGCCTCTCGCATACCTCCTCGAGCCGCCGTTCATGCCCATCCCGTTCAGGAGCACAGCGGCATGATCCTGGCCTGCTTCGGCCCTGAGGGCTTCGAGCCGGACTACGAGGTTCCCGCGATCGAGGAGTTGGACGACCCCGCGTGGACGCCGCTCGAGCGAGCCCACATCGAGATCGCCACCCAGCCGCGCGAGGTGATCGAGAACATCGCGGACCTGGCGCACTTCCTACCGGTCCACCACACACTCATCGATGACTTCAAGGTGATCATCGACGGTCCGCGCGCGACGCAGCGCTCGTTGGGCCGCGGCAGGAACCTCAAGGGCGAGCCCATCCCCGTCGAGTCCATCGCCACGTATCACGGTCCCGCGATACAGTTCACGCGCCTCGGCTGGGCCTTCGACATGGTGCTGATCAACGCCCACATCCCCATCGAGGAGAACAAGCTTCTCTTGCGCTTCGGCGTCAGCCTCCGAGCCGGCGAGGGCGTGACCCTCCCCCAAGGGGTGATCGAGGCGCATGTCGCCGCCGCGCGCGACGGCTACTTCGCGGACGTAGCCATCTGGGAGAACAAATGCTGGCGCGACCAGCCGGTGTTCGTCGATGGGGATGGCCCGATCGGGGAGATTCGGAAGTGGTATGCTTCCTTCTTCACCGACGCCACCGTGTCTTGCTAAGGGAGGCTCATGTCCAAAGCCACTGAAGACCGCTATTTGATCGTCTCGACCGACGGTCACGCGGGCCTTTTGCCGGAGAAATACCGGGACTACGTCGATCCCCGGCACCGAGGGGTTTTTGACGAGCACGTCGCGGAGGAGATTGCGCAACGCGCCGCGCGCGAAAAAGACTTCCTCATCAAGGACTACAACGACAAATGGCGGGCCGGGAACGAGAGCAAGCTCGCGGCTGCCTGGGACTCCGACCTTCGTCTCGAGGTCATCGACGCAGATGGCGTGGCCGCCGAGGTCCTGTTCCCGGATGGCATCACCGAGCGAAACGCGCCGCCATTCGGGGCGGGCCTTGCCCTCAAGCCCTGGGGAGTGGAGCCGGAGCTGCAGTGGGCAGGCGCGCGGGCCCACAATCGCTGGATCGCCGAGTTCTGCCAAATGGCGCCACTACGCCGAATTGGTCTCGCTATCGTGCCGATGCTCTACGACGTCGACCAAGCCGTGAAGGAGATCGTATGGGCGCACGACAACGGGCTCCAAGGCATCCTGATCCCCGCGCTGATGGGTGACTACGACCCGTACAATCACCCGAAATACCACCCGGTGTGGAAGGCATGCGAGGAGCGCGGCATGGTCGTGCACAACCATTCGGGACCGTCCCCCGACTACAACTTCGAGCTGCCCGGCGCCATGGGCGTCTTCCTGGTCGAATTCGCGTGGTGGGCGGCCCGTCCGCTCTGGCACATGATCTTTGGCGGCATCTTCGAGGAGTTCCCCAAGCTCAAGTACTGCCTCACCGAAGTGAGCGAGTTCTGGGTACCGTCCATGCTCGAGATGATGGATGTTCGTGCGTCCGTGAAACACACGAGCGGCAAGCTCGGGGACTTCCGTTCCAACCTAACATTGAAGCCCAGCGAGTACTTCCACCGGAACTGCTGGCTCAGCGCTTCGGCCCTGTTCGACGAGGGGCAGCACCGCAGTCCGTCACGAGATCGGGATGGACAACATCATGTGGGGAACCGACTTCCCGCATCCCGAGGGCAGTTGGCCGCACACCCGTGAGAAGATGCTGAAGTACATGACGGGAATCCCAGAGGAAGAGCTCACGAAGATGCTTGGAACCAACGCCATCGCCTGTTACGACCTCGACGCGATGGCACTGAACAAAATCGGAGCCCGCATAGGTCCCGAGAAGAGTCTCTTCGTCGACCAAGTGAGTTAGGAGAACCGAAGATGGCACGCTTACGCTACGTGAGGAATAGCTCTGAGGATGGCCACGCGAAGTCCGGTGCCTCCAAGATCCGTCACACGGTCCGGTCGCTCCGTGCGCTCTACGAAACGGAGCCGGAGATCGCGAGAGCTCTCTTGCCCCGGCCGCTCGAGCCGGCGTCGGCCCCCGAGATCTTCGTTCAGTTTGCGAACGTCGCGATGCATCTGTCTGAGGAGCGGACCGTGGAGATCGGCGCCGCCACCGTCGGCGTTGCCTGCTCGTACGACGGGCCGCCCCGGCTACTATGTGCTCGCAATGCCGATGGAAGGCGAGTTCGTCGTCATCGGAGGTCGTGAGAAATACGGCGAGCCGAAGAAAATCGCCGAGACGGACTTCTCGATCGAAGGCGAACGTGTGAACGCGAAGGTGACGCGACACGGGGTGACCTTTCTCGAGCTCGAGGGAAGACTCGGCGCCCCCTCGGATGGCGCGAAGCAGTTCACGGAATACTTCTACTGCTACAAGGCGCTCCCCGCGGCGGCCGCTGGCGTTACCAAGAACGGTGGGTTTTGATGGCGACGTGCTCTTGACGTTGCTGACCTGGGAACGTGACTACAGCTCGCTGACGCGCATCGAAGACGGCCAGATCATCCTCCGCGAATCTCCCTACGATCCGCTCGTCGACGTGCCGGTCAAACGACTCATCCGCATGGAGCTCGCCGAAGGGGCTTCGACGACGAGCGGCGAGGTGCTTCGCTCCGTGCCCGGGGACTGGCTGCGCCCCTTCCTAGTTCAGCGCTACGACGAGCCCCCAGGAGGGTATCGAGATTTCCCTCGCCTCGGAAGGGGCAGCCCTCGAATGCGTGACTTCTCGGGAAAAGTGGCCGTCGTCACCGGGGGCGCGAGCGGTGTCGGACGCGCCATCGTGACCCAACTCGCCAGCGAAGGTTCGCGGGTCGTGATCGCGGACATCAACGCGGAGTCCATCGGCAAGACCCGTAACGAGCTTGCGGACCGAGGGCTCACGATCGACGGCATGGAGGTCGACGTCACGCGCGCCGAGTCGGTGAACGCTCTCGCGCAACGCGTGTTTGCGACTTATGGCAATGTGCACCTGCTCTTCAACAACGCCGGGGTGGGTGTCAAGGAGGCCAAGCGCCGCATCTGGACCCTGCCGGAGCAAGACTGGCAGTGGGCCTTCGCTGTGAACGTGATCGGCGTAACCAACGGTATACGCGCCTTCGTGCCTACGATGCTCGAACGCGGAGAAGAGGGGCACGTCATCAACACGTCCTCAGGCAACGGCGGCATCGCCTCGCTGCCGACGACCCCGATCTATGCCTCAACCAAGGCCGCCGTCACAAGCCTAACCGAGGTTCTGCGTTATCAGTTCTTAATGGACGGCGCGAAGCTGCAAGCGCACGTGCTCTTCCCCGGTCCGCACCTGGTCAATACCAACATCCTGAACTCCGACCTCAATCGTCCGGACGCATTCCGCATCGAGGGCCAGGCGCAGGCGGCCTACATCGACATGAAGGCACTCGCCGACAGCTCTGGAGTGGAGTTCAAGCTCACCGAGCCGGAAGAGGTGGCCAACATGGTGATCGAAGGCATTCGCAACGGCCGCTTCTGGATTCTCTCTAAGCTCGGGAAGAGCGACGAACGCTTGCGGACGCGCACGCGGAGCATTCTGGAACGCGAGAATCCCGAGCTGCCTCAGTGATGAAAGCGCTGCTGGAGAAGCAGAGAGCCGCCTTTGTCGGGGAAGGCTTCGTCAGCGCCGAGACACGCCTCGATCGCCTGGATCGCGCGCTTTCGGTCATCCATGACAATCAGAACGAGATCGTCTCCGCGCTCGAGCGAGACTTTGGAAATCGCTCCCGTCATCAGTCGCTCATGGAAGTGTACGCCACCTTGGAAAGCCTGAAGCATGCCAAGAAGCACCTTCGGCGTTGGATGGAAGGCGAGAAGCGGAAAGTAGGCATGCCCCTCTCGCTCTTCGGGGCCAAAGCGAGAGTGGAGTATCGGCCCAAGGGCGTGGTCGGCATCCTCGGCACCTGGAATTTCCCAATCAACACCGTCTTCTCGCCGTTGGCTGGGGTGCTTGCCGCGGGGAACCGGGCGATGCTCAAGTTCTCCGAAGTGTCGCCCGCGACCGCGGCACTGATGGCGCGCCTCATCGCGAGCAGCTTCGACGAGACGGAGGTCACCTGCGTCTCCGGCGGACCGGAGGTTGGTGCAGCATTCTCTTCACTGCCATTCGATCACCTCTGTTTCACGGGCTCGGCGGCCATCGGCAAGCAGGTGATGCGAGCCGCTGCAGAGAACCTCACGCCGGTCACACTCGAGCTCGGCGGCAAGTCTCCCGTCATCATTGCACGCGACGCGAACCTCGAAGAAGCGGCCGTTCGTATCATGACCGGCAAAGCCCTCAACTCGGGGCAGGCCTGTCTCGCCCCCGACTACATCATGGTTGCCGAGGAGCAGCTCGAGGACTTCATTCGACACGCGACTGACTGGACGAGACGGATGTTCCCCACCGTAGTCGACAACTCGGATTGTTGCTCCGTGATCAATGAGCGCCACTACCGCCGGCTGCGTTCGTATCTGGAGGAAGCGGAGTCTGCTGGCGCCGACGTGCGAGAGATCAACCCTGCCGGCGAAGACTTCAGCGAGCAGGCGGGAGCGTACAAGATCCCGTTCACCTTCGTCGTCAACCCGGACGACGAGCTGAAGATCATGCAGGAGGAGATCTTCGGACCGGTGCTGGCGATCAAGGCGTACAAGAACCTCGAGGAGTGTATCGCCTACATCAATTCGCGTCCTCACCCCCTCGGGCTCTACATCTTCAGCGACGACGAAACGACCCAGCGCCGCTTGCTCGACGAGACCATATCTGGAGGCGTCAGTATCAACGATGTGTTGGTGCACGCGAGCATCGAGGACCTGCCTTTCGGCGGCGTCGGGTCGTCGGGCATCGGCCAGTACCGCGGATTCGACGGCTTCAAGACCTTCAGCCATGCGCGTGCAGTCTACAAACAGAGCAGGCTCAACCTCCAACGACTCGCGGGAATGGTCCCTCCCTACGGGGAGCGCAGCGACAAAACTCTGGCGCGCATGATCCGAAAATGAAGGGAGCCCCACCCATGTCCGATCTAAAATACCGGGGCGTCGATATGTGCGCCCCCGAAAACCACAACGATCCATGGGATATGTATGACTACCTGCGTGAGAACGATCCCATCTACTGGGACGAGCACAACGAGCTCTGGTACGCGTTCCGCTACGACGACATCGTCGAGATCTCGAAGAACCCGGCAGATTTCTGCTCGACCGAGGGAAACCGACCGAACATCCCCCCGGATCCCTCGATGCTCCATCAGGACGGCGCCCAACATACGAAGCAGCGTTGCCTGGTGGCAAAGGGCTTCACGCCCCGAGCAATGCGCGACATCGAGCAGTACTGCGAGAAGATCGTCTCCGAGCTGATCGACGCCTTCGTCGACCGCGGCGAGGTGGACATCGTCGAGGAGTTTGCAGCCCGCCTACCAACGATGCTGATCGCCAACATGACCGGTGTCCCGCGCGACAAGTGTCCGACTCTGCGACGCTGGGTCAAGGTGATGGTCACGGGCGGACAGGGGCCGCAACACGTGACCGACGAGGTCAATGACGCCTTCGGGGAGTTTTGTGAGCACCACGAGCAGATGGTCACGGAGCGAGCGGACAACCCAACGGACTCCGATCTCCTGCTTGTGTGGATGCACGCCGAGATCGATGGAGAGAAGCTCGATGAGGACCAACTCCTCTTTGAGCACGCGCTCCTCCTCGCGGGTGGCGTCGAGACCACCCGGAACGCCATCGCGGGCGGCATGGAGATGCTGGCCAAGAATCCTGAGCAGTGGGCCTATCTGCGCGCCAACGTCGACGACGAGGCCGTGATCGGGGCAGCGATCGAGGAGATAATCCGGTGGGTCACTCCGTTCGCCAACATGTTCCGGACCGCGACGAGGGACGTCGAGATCCGCGGAAAGAAGATCAAGGAGGGGCAGATGATCGGTCTGATGTACCCTTCGGCCAACCGCGATCCTCGGGTCTTCGAGGATCCTTACCGATTCGACGTTCGTCGCGACCCGCGCACCGAGAAGCACATCGCTTTCGGGTTCGGGTCGCATTTCTGCCTGGGCGCGAACCTCGCCCGGCTCGAGCTGCGGACGGCGCTCCGGGCGCTCCTCCGACGCTTCGAGACGGTTGCGCTCAAGCCCGGGGGACGGCACGAGTGGTCGAGCTCCTCATTCACCCGAGGTCCGATGTACATGGACATCGTCTTCGGGTGAGCTCTTACCAATGCCAAACCTGGTCGTAGTCTGCACAAAGCCGAGCGATACCAGCTCGGGATACGCCCTCCAGTCCCTCGACCAAGTCGGTTTGTTCTAGGCCTCGTTCTGCGACGTCGTCTGTAACCACGAAGACCTTGGCGCCCTTGTCGATGAGCCGCCTGACATCATCGTCGAGGCGTGGCGGTTGGGTTTGTGCTTTGTCCCCAAATCGAAGCCCCGAGGCATCCTGCCCTTTGACTCCATAGTTGACCGCGTTTGCGCGAAGGAGCACGTCCACGTGGGCTCCGCCGCCCCTCATGGCGGCGGTGATCCAAAGGATCGTATCGTCCTGCTCTTCGAGTGTGGCGCGGTAGGCAGTTTCCACGATGTTTAGAACTTTGAGTGCCATGGTCGCCTCCTTACTTGGTGGGAATCACCAGGGTGTTGTCCGACGACTCGGCCCATTTCCAAAGGTCGCCAGGCGTTCCTCGCCGCGTGAACTCGAGCGCCTCGTGGACGCCCCGTTCGTCCACGCATAAACCGCAGTTGATCCACTCGAGCTTCCCGCCGTTGGCTTCGGCGGTCTTTGCTATGGATTCGATCCACTGATATGGCAACGGATGGTCTTCTTCGTCTGCGTCACGGCCGTGGACCGCGTTTGGATGGGGGGCCTGCCTGGTAAAGGGCAGTCCGACTGCGCCTTCGTAGGCGAACACATTGACGGTGTAGCCTCGCCTTGCGGCGATATCGATGAGGCGGAGCGCTGTGGTACTGCGCGCGTTTTCGTACGGCGCATCCATCAGGGCAAAGGTGATCGTCTTCTTGTCTGACATGTCGCGCCTCCTTAGTGCCAGATGACCTTGCTGCCGTCGGCAAGATGATCGATGACAGTGTCGAGCGCAGAGGGCTTGACGCCGTCCACAAGCCGAGCGGGTTCGATGCCCCGTTCACGGAGCGAGAAATCGTCCGCGAGGACCTCAACGCCGTTTTGTGCGAGGTCCGAGAGCGGTTTGGATTTGGTGCTTCTCCGAGCTGGCAACACACCGTTCTGAACCAAGAATACCGTGACCTGATCACCTTCCTGGACCAGCCCGCTGGCAAGCTCGTAGAAGCCCGCGACATCGTTCGAGTCGAACGGGTCGCGAGACTCGATCAACAGATACTTCGTCATGGTTCCTCCTTTTGCGTCTACCGAGTCCTGATTCTCGCGCTTGGCGGAAATCTTGCAATGACCGTTGTTAGGGCTATTGGCAGCGCTCCAAGAGGACAACTGAAGCCTAGGTGCAACCTACGGGACGGCGGCCGCCGCGACAGCGTCGACCAGGCTCTTCGAAAACAGCCATCCGGTCAGCTTGTCACGAACTTTCTTGTTCGCGGCGTCCCACTCGGCCTGGGCGTCACCCGCTTCGATGGACTTGATGCCCCTTTTCAAGACGACGTCGTAGGCCTTCTGGTCATCCCTGCGAATGACCTTGTTGAGCAGCTCGTGTGCGCGGACCGCAGTGCTGTCGAACACCTCTCGAAGATCGGGCGGGAGCTCGTCCAACTTGTCTTTGCGCATCATCGTGCCGCCCACGATGATCGCCGAGTTGTGTGCAGTCATGTACTTCACCCGGGTGTACCACTGGAGCGCGACCGCCGTGAGGGCAGAGGACGAAACGACGTCCACCATACGGGTCTGAAGGGCCGGGTATACCTCGGGCACGCCGAGCCGAACCGCGCTTGCGCCAATGACTTTGTAAAACTCGACGAAAATCGGGTCGTCTTTCCACACCCACGGGCGCATGGCCTTGATTTCGGACGGCCGCATGATCGGTTTTACTGAGAACAGCCGAGTCTTGCCGGCGTCGCCCCAACCGACCAGCTCGAAGCCTTCCTTTTCGAACATGCCCTCGAACTTGGTGGCCATCTTCTCACGCACCCGATCGAGCTCTTCATAGGTGTCGAGGAGGCCGGGTAGCACCAGGACGTTCATCGCCGGGACCAGCAAGCTCATCCCCGTCATGGTGACGACGCCACCGTCCAGCTGACCGACGCGCATCTTGCGCACGAAGTCGCGCTCGTCGCCCTGAGAGCCGCCTGGATAGAAGTGCATCTTGAGCTTTCCGTCGGTTCTGTCTTGGAGCGTCTTGTTCCACGCGTTGAGGACCTTCATCCACGACGAGCCCGCCGGAGCGAGCGAGGCGATCCGCAGGGTGTAGGCCTCCTCGGCTTTGGTAGTGGTGGTGGTTCCTGGAAGCGCGAATGCGGCAACGAGGAGCACCAAGACCGGCATAAAAGGACGATTCATCTCTAGAACCTTTCCCGTCGCGTGAGAGCCCGCCAAGAGTCACAAGGAACTTCGCCCTCGTCAATGCGAAGCATTTGCGTGCTCCAGCGCATACCTAAGTCAGTACTTCCCGGCGCGCAACCGCGCGGGCGGCACCTCGCCGGAATAGGGATAGCCCGAACTCACCCAGAGGCCCGAAACGGGCTTGTCGTCCAACTCGATGCGCTGCACGTACTTGGCGTTCTTGTAGCCCAAGAGGCGTGGGATCACGACCCTGAGGGGAAAGCCGTGATCGAGCGGGAGAGTTGCGCCGCCCACCCCGTAGCCCAGCAGCGTCCTGGGCTCGAGCGCGACGTCCAGAGGAAGCGACTCTTGGTAGATCTCTCCGAACGTATGGAAGGTCACGTGGGTGGCGGCCGAGGTCGGCCGGCAGAGCGCGAATAGCTGCGAGAGGTGGACCCCATTCCAGGGCACGTCGTAGACCGACCAGCCGTCGACGCAGTGCAAATCTGTGACCTGGTCCTGCCGCTCGAGGCACATCAGGTCCGCGAAGGAAAACACCTGTGGCGACTCCACGAGACCATCGACCTCCAACTGCCACCCCGCCAGGATCGCCTCCAGCTCAGGCGGATCGATCGTGCGCACGGTCCACTCCTCGGCCAGCTTCTCGTCGAGGACGCCAGGAACGAAGGGAGGTCCCATCGACCCATCGTCACATACACCTGGGACGTCGGAGAACGTGCCACCGCAGGACCTGATGAAGCCGGCACCGAGGGCGAGCACAGTAGCCCCGCCCAGCCACTGGAGGACACTCCGACGCGTCACCGTAACGGGAGCGATATAGGGAGGTGTCCGTGGGCTCATTGTGTCACTTGTGAGTGCATTTGTTGTGCCACCCCGCTTCGCAGAGGGTCTCGATACGTCCCCAGTTGCGGGGAGGCGTGCCCACCGGCTTGGAAAACGACGCGCACGTTCTGCATTTAGTGGAAGCTCCACGAAGGGGCTGCGCGGGGGTCAGCCTGGGTCTCCCTCTAACTAGTCTTGGTCGCCGCAAGCAAGCGCCGCCATTTCATCTTCGCGCCCGCGCACGACTCGCTTACCAACGAGGGGTCCATGGTACTCGGTGACGACAGTGCATTGGCCCTCGTGGCCGTCGCGTTCGAAGTAGATCACCACCCAATCGCGGACACGGCCTAGCTCGTGGGCTCGGTCGGTGTTGGAAAAGACCGCAGTGAAGTGCCAGCCTTCTTCGTAGGTGTGGAGGATCGGTAGCCAGGCAGCGCCCTCGGGGTTGTTTCGCCGGGGTGCGATTCGGGGGAGCTCGTCCGCTTCGACCTTCTCTCGGTATTCTCGGTCGAGCTCGAGCAGAAGGCCGATATCGGGTTTTGCTTCGGCCGTCTCGGGTGCGCTGACTCGAGCCCCCGCCTGCCGTAGCTCCTCGAACCTGCGCGCTCGCCCACGCGACGACCGTGCGAGCATCGTTGCCAAGATGTCGCGTGTCGCTTCGAGGCGACGCGGGCCAAAGCCGGCAACCGCATCGAGCCGTCCATCGTACGCCGCCACCTCTAGCGCTTCGAGCGTGTCGATGTCGATCTCTCGATGGATCCGTTCGGAGAGCTCTTCGCCGATCCCTGGAACCGTCTTGAACAGCTCGACCGGGGACAGTTTACCATCGAGTCGCTCGAGCAAGCGAAGCCGCCCTGTGTGTGCGATCTCGTCGATCGAGCCGGAGAGACTCGACCCGATTTGCGGTAACGCATCGAGACCTTCGCGTCCTTCGGCTAGCGCCAGGTCCTGAATGCTCGTCTCGTGGCGGCGAACCACCTCGGCCCCTGCCCGGTACGCGTCTATTCGATAGATGTTGGCGCGCTGTGCCTCGAGGCGGTCGGCCACTTGCTCGAGGATGTCCGCGATCTGCGCGTTGGTAACGTTTGGCCTCCGAGATTCCACAGCAAAACCCATGCTCCTGTGCTTTATTATAGCAAATGTCGTGCCTGTTCCGAGCGCACCTGGGTCGAAGCGCCACTGGACAACGTGGCGGAGCGGCGTTACCCGTGAACTGCGTTTGGTCGAGGCCACAACCCACGGGAGGAAGACAATGAGAATCGTTCTATCGTTATTGATCGCCTTGGCTCTGATCTTCAGCGTTTCGGCCACGACCACACGGACGGCAAGCGCCGACCACCACGAAGAGGCAAAGGAAAAAGCTGACCAACAAGGCAAGGAGGCTCAGAAATCCAAAGCCGAGGCGGCCAAAGCGGAGCAGAAGGCCAAGGCCGAAGCTCGCAAGGCAGCTCGAAAGGACCGCTTGCTCAAGCAAGAGGAGAAGCGCCACGCAGCCCGGGTGAAGGAGATCGAAGGAAGACGCACCCGGGTGAACGATCTACACAAGAAGCAAATCAAGAACGTCGATGCGGTAGCGGCCAGGGAAAAGGTACGGCACGAGAAGCGCGTCAAACAGATCAACGCTCAATAGGACGTTCAGGCTCAGCCTTGGTCGAAGCGCCGCTGGACAAGGTGGCGGAGCGGCGTTACCTGTGATCTAGCGAAAAGAGATTGTCATGCCTGAGCCTGTTTCACGAGTCGTACCTCTCGCCTCATCCCCCCCGGCGATCACCGCGGTTGATCTCCGCATGATGTCCAAGGAAGAGGTGTTGGATTTATACCATCGCCTCGACGCGCCGCCGTTCGAAGAGATGCACGGTGAGTTCGCTGCATCACTGCTCGATCAGGGCAGTGCCGGCGCCTACTTGCTCAGCGCGTTCGCGGTGAACATGAAGGGTCGGTGGCTCTGTAAGGCCTTTGAGCCGACGGGACCGAACCAGGGCCATGGCTACAACACCTTTCAGGGTCCACGCGGCGTGGTCCGCGCAGCAAGGATGCGAACACACGTCGGGCCCTCCAAGCTGCCGGGCGATACGAAGGACGCCTTCTTTCTCGAATACGCCGACTTCAACAGCCTTCGAAAGGGTGGACTCGGGGGCGCCTACCTGCACACCATGTTCGACGAGGTCCGCAAGATCGCCGACGGCCTCCACCTCGGTGTCGGCCGCGCAGGGTTCACAAGAAAAGCTCGAGCACATCTACACCCCTTCATACTGGAGGGCCCCGTCGCAGCGTTCATCGGCGCGGAGTAAACGCCTCGTTAGAGGCTTTGTAGGTATCGAATCGCTTCGGCTGCTTCGGTGCGGAGGCAAGCGTTGGTGTTGACCTTCCTCCTGCCGAAGCCGCTCGCCGCGCGGATGCGCTTCCTGGCCTTGCGCAACGCCGGGATCGCCTTCTTGTCGCCGAGAGCGCGAAGGTTCGCGACGGCCGCCTTGCGATGTAAACAGCTTTCTCCCCGCTGCAGATCGAGAAGGTAGGAACCCAGCCGGTCGATTCGGTCGCCCAAGCCGACGTCGTCGGCAACATTGACGGCCTTGTGCCGCCGGCGGGGCACCTTGGATGAAGAAGCGAGGTCGACGAGCTGATCGGCGGCCGCTTCGTCGCCTGTCGTCGACACCAACGTACCCAGGAAGTCGAGCGCGGCATCAGTCACACCAGGAGAGGCATGCCTGTCCAGCATGAGCTCGACGTTGGTGCGCATCAGCTCGTCCTTGGCAAGCTTGGGATCGAGCGACACGGCCTTCTCGTAGGCGATGAGGGCCTGGATGCTGCGGTCGGCGGCGACCTGGGCGTGTCCGAGAGTCAGTTGCGTGTAAGGTTGCTCTCGCGCTTCCGCCGCGTAGTCGGGGCCCTTGCTACCAAGCGCAAGAGCAAGGACAGCCGTCAGGGCGATGACCAGGAGCGCCGCTGCGACCACCTGCTTCGCTCTCTTCTTCTTGGGAACTGCACGCGCAACCGCCATCCCAAGCGAGCCGAAAAAGCTGCTGACGACGAGCGACGGGATCTTGCGAAGCCCAGACCCGCTTCTACGCTCGCCCGGCAGGATCTCGTTGATTCGATCGATGTACTCCTTGGCAGTGCCGATACGGTCGTCCGCCTTTTTCTCGAGGCCGTGCCGGATGAGCCGCTCCACGGCCTCTGGAACGTCTACATCCGGTACCACCTCGGCGAACCTCGGGACACTCGCCGAAATATGCATGCGCAGGAGCGTGCCCACTTCATCGGCGTCGAACGGTGGCACACCCGTGATCATCTCGTACAACATGACCGACAGGGAATAGAGGTCGGCCCGCCCGTCGATCGACATCCCATACGCCTGCTCGGGTGCAATATACGTAGGGGTACCGATCGTGACGCCCTGCTGGGTCAGCTTGGTGTCATTGGTCAGCATTCCCGTGTCCGAGTCGGGTTTCGCGTCGTCGTGGAGCTTTGCGATTCCAAAGTCGAGGATCTTGGCGAAGTCGGGATCGCTATCTTGCTCGACGAGGATTACGTTCTCGGGTTTGACATCCCGGTGGATGATCCCGGCGTCGTGCGCGTAGGCGAGAGCGCTGAGCACGTGACGGCCAATGCGAAGCGCGCGTTTCCAGTGGACCCGCTCCTGCCGTTCGAGCAAGTCGGAAAGCAGTACGCCGTCCAACAGCTCCAGCACCATGTAGAAGGTGCCGTCGTCAAGCTTTCCGAAGTCCGACACGTTGACGCAGTTCGGGTGATCGACACGGCCGATGGCAAACGCCTCCCGCTCGAAGCGTTTGGTTACCTCCTCGATCTCCCCGACCTCCGGATGCAGCAGCTTCAGCGCCAACGGCCGCTGAATCGAGACGTGCTCCGCAAGATAGACGCACCCCATCCCGCCGGACCCGAGAACCCCGGTGATGCGGTAGCGAGAATCCAAGACGTCGCCGATCCGCGGTATCTGAGAATCCGGAGTCGAAGGTAGCGCTTGCGCCCCACTTCCCCCCCCTGAAGTGCGCACGCCTACATTATTACGAAAAATTCGAGCAGGTGCCTGCGAGAGTGTCGCAATAGAGAACCGGCCTGGAGTTGTCTCGGACAGCCGTCGGGTGCCGAGATCATTGAGTTATCAGGGCGACCCGGTCATCGAAGCCCGCCATCTGGACCTTGGGATCCCGGCGGCGGATCCGAGACCCTCAGCGCCCTCCGTTCCGGCCGATTCCCAAACGCGCGACGGAATTCAAGCGCGGTGGCGACAGCTGAGCGATCAAAAGTCGGACCTCGATGCCATCGAAAAAGCGATTGTCGAAGACGCGCTCAGGGCCAGCGGTGGCATCGTCGCCCGCACCGCACGGACCCTGTCGGTGCCTCGCACCGGGCTAATCAGCCGTATGGCAACCCTCGAAATCGATCCGGAGCGGTTCAAAGAAACATAGGGCGAAAAGCACTTCCCGTCTCCGGAAAGACGGTGTTTGTATTCGCGAGTGGCTTCATGTAGTCATCTGAACGGTCTGGCCCTAACGAAAGAATCATCCTGTGAAACACACCCTGATCATCATGCTGGTTGCTCTCTTTTCTTCCACTGCAACAGCGGAAGACGTTTGCCCCGAGTTTGCCAATATGGTCAGTGTCATCAGCGAGGACGGTGCTGCTAGCAAGGAGCTCGGGATGGAAAAAGCTGTAGCCAAGCAGAAGAAGAAAGGACTTTACAGGGGCTGGGACGCTAGCATTCGTCTCGAAGGGCCGAGTGCGAAGGTTTCTGTCAAGTCTTCCCAGTCTTTCGCCTTTAAACCAATGAACGAAAAAGTTCATCCTAATCAACAGATCAAGTTGTATCCCTTCAATACGAAGAAACAATATAGAGATCTCGAGGTAGGAGGTACAAGGGCATGGGGAGGCAGCAAAGACAAAAAAGCTAAGGACGATTCTATAGAGTTGAAATTTAAGAAGATCAGTGACGGCTGCTACAAGGTGACCCCGGGAGTTAAATTGCCCAAAGGAGAATACGCCTTCAGCCTCGGTTCTTCTGCTGACGTAGAAGGGACCACCGGTTGGGGTTCCAGCGTCGCCGGGCAAGTATGGTTCGGCTTTTCCATCAAGTAATACAGCAGGAAAAGATCCGACCGACGTTGGCCAGAAACCCCGGATTTGCTCTCTTCCACTGAAAGCGTGCGGGCGTAGTGGACGCCACGTCGGCAAAAACACTGCGCTTTAGGAGAAGTGCGTGTGCGCTTGACGGCCGGCTGTCTCTCCTTCAGATACGCGCTTTCTTAATGCTTGAACTGGATTGCTTATGCTTAAACTGGATTGGTTGGCCGGAGCTGCGTCGTGAGTTCCCTTGCGACTGGCGCGATCGATATCGCGGAAGCGGCATACGACCTCGAGGCGGGGGCAGCCGACTGGCTCCAACGCGTGCTCGACGCCGGAAAGCAGACGTTTGATCTGGGTCTAGGTGCGGCCGCCGCCCTGATGTCGGGTGCGTCCCCCGAAGGACAGCCCTTGGTCACACAGTTGATTCCGGGGACCGCACGCCCGGGCCTCATCCCCGCTATCATACGGGCGGCGCAGGAAATGGGCCCCGACATGCTTCAGCAGACGATGGACGCGGTCGCCGGTGGGGTCAGTGTACTTTCGGAAAACCGCGAGCGCAGACCGGTAGTCTACGAAGCGATGACGAGAAACGCTGGTTGCGAGGACTTCCTTCAACTCTGGGCGCTGGACCCCGACCTCCACGGCGTCAACGTTGCAATACCGTCCCCGAAGACGATCCGGCTGAGCAAGCGGGCACGCGAGCACTGGACGATGCTCCTGATTCACCTCACTGCGGCGCACCGTTTGCGGCGGGCCCTGATAGAGCCGGCGGGCGCGCGAGGTATCGCGCTTACCGACATGCCGCACAACGCTGAAGCGCTTCTAGACCCCAAGAACTTCCGGGTCTCGCAGGCCGCCGGGGGTGCACAAGACAAGGGAGCGTCGGAAATAATCCGCGACGCCGCTGTGCGTGTTGACCAGGGCTCGCAGCAAGCTTCGCAAAGCCGACCCCGAACAAGCACTCGAGGCCTGGCAGGGTCTCGTGCGGGGCCGCTGGTCGCTGGTCGACTGGTTCGACACCGATGGCCGCCGCTTCGTGCTCGCCAAACCCAACGCCCCAAACATCGGCGACCCACGTGGCCTAACGGAACGCGAGGCCCAGGTCGCCACGTACGCCGCACTTGGCAAGAGCGGCAAAATCATCGGCTACCGATTTGGCCTCTCTACTTCGAGTGTATCGACGTTGTTGAAATCCGCGATGCGCAAGCTCAGCGTCAAGACGCAGGCGCAGCTCGTCGAGAAGATGCGGGGGCTCCCGCCCGCAAACGCCGTCAGCACCTGGCCGAGGACCGACGGGCCGCGCAACCATAGACTGATCTCTCGCGGAACGATCCCCGTTACCCTTTCTCCTCCGCCCACAACGTTTTCACCCCTTGGTACAGGCGCCGAGCGATCTCGCCTTCGGTGACCATCAGGCGGGCGGCGGGGGAGATGTCCACGATTCCTCCTTCCCCGGCAGCCGTGTGCTCGCCACCGGCGCCGCGCACGGATAGGCCCAAACGCTTGCACAGGGGCTTAATGGCCTCCACGTCGGTGCCGTTTTCCGTCAACCTCGGCAGCGGTAGGTGGAGACTAGCGCGCATTCCGGTGCCCAGGTTGGTGGGGCAACTGGTCACGTAACCGTAGCTGGCCGAGCGGGCGAAGTTCAGGCCGTGGGACGCCAACAACTCCAGCCCCGCACGCAGGCGCTCGAACACGTTGCCCAGCACGGCGCCGCGCTCCATGGCCATCACCCGCAGGTGGTCCTCCTCCCCCACCCACACCATGAAGCCCCCATCCTCGGACTGGTACATGCCGCGCCCGTGGGGCCAGTCGGCGCTGATCCCGGCGGCGGACAGGAACCTATCGCCGCGCATGTCCTTGAACATCCGGTGCTGGGCGACCAGTTCATCGTACCGCTCGGGAGAAATCTCGTGGGGCGAACCCGGGGTCAGGGAGACGTAACCGCCCCCGAAACCTTCCGTCACCACCAAATGGCTGAACACCTCCACCATGCGCCCTTCGAGGGCCACCCGGTCGGCGTGGGTCATGGCACCGGGCAAGGGAAACTCGACCAGGTTGCGGCCCACCCGCACGCGCATGGAAACGTCGTCCAGAGCGGGATCGATACGGCGCAGGTCCAGGGCGCCCCCCATGTCCCAGTCCGAGACCTGGCTTAAATCTCCCTCGATGTGGTGGTAGGCGCGGATGAGTTTGTCGAGGTACGGCCGGAACAGGTCGTAGTCGTCCGGGTGCATCGCGTAGGCACCCATGATGCTGTCCGGGTTTTGCCAACCGGTGGCGACGATCCGCTCCAGCCGCCGCCGGTGCTCTGGGGGCAGGGCCTCGTAATAGGCC
>PVMK01117428.1_pt1 | contig 72284 bp, 74 predicted proteins | sample 1853481 | NCBI WGS metagenome assembly PVMK01 (sample SAMN08533507, study PRJNA380276) | Marine sediment metagenome, whole genome shotgun sequencing project.
CGACGGCTGACATGTGGAAGACGGTGAGGGATCTCGCAGCAGGATTGGTCGCAGCGGGTGTGAACAAGGGTGATCGTGTCGCCCTCCATTCAGGCACTCGTATCGAGTTCACCTACTTCGACTACGCCATTTGGGCTGCGGGAGCTGCGACCACGACGATCTACGAGACGTCCTCTGTTGAACAGGTGCAGTGGATCCTCTCGGATTCGGGATGTGTTGCCTCATCTCGGAGAGCGCCGAGACACACAGCGTGTATCAGGAAGTAGCCGACACCCTTCCTGAGTGCGCGAATGTCTTCGTGATCGACGACGGTGCGGTCGACACGCTGCGGTCGATGGCGACCGACGCCACCGGGCGGAAGTCGACTCTCGCGTCGCCAACATCGCGCACAGCGATCTGGCAACACTGGTCTACACGTCGGGTACGACCGGGATGCCAAAGGGCTGTGAACTCACCCATCTGAATTTCGCCTGGGAGGTGACACAGGTTGAGGGATCGCTCTCGGAGTTGGTTGGTGAAGGGAACCGAACGCTCATGTTCCTCCCTCTGGCTCACATCTTTGCAAGATTGGTACAGGTTGTTTCAGTCTCGACGGGCGCGACGATTGGATTCTCGACAGGTATTCCGAACTTGCTCGAGGAGCTACCCATGTTCAAGCCAACGTACGCCTTCTCCGTCCCGCGGGTGTTCGAGAAGATCTACAACGGTGCAAAGCAGAAGGCCGATGCCGACGGCAAGGGAAGGATCTTCGATCAGGCTGTCAACGTTGCTATCGCGTACTCCCAGGGCGTTGAGAGGGGCAAGATCAAGGTCGGTACGAAGCTTGCACACGGTGTATTCGACAAACTCGTGTACTCGAAGATTCGCGCCCTGTTCGGAGGCGACGTGAGCTACGCGATCTCGGGGGGTGCCCCGCTCGGCCCTCGACTCGGGCACTTCTTCAGGGGAGCAGGAATCACGATTCTGGAGGCGTATGGCCTGACGGAGACAACCGCCGGTGCCACCCTGAACCGCCCGGGCGCGATCAAGATCGGCACCGTTGGCCGCCCAATACCGGGCACGTCACTCAGGATCGCCGAGGATGGCGAAATACTCATCAAGGGCGATCAGGTCTTCTCGGGCTACTGGAACAATGAGACGGCAACTGCGGATGCGTTGACCGATGGCCAATGGCTCCGCTCAGGTGACATCGGCGTGCTTGATAATGACGGGTTTCTCTCCATCACGGGACGTAAGAAGGAGATCATCGTGACGGCCGCTGGCAAGAACGTTGCTCCTGCAGTCCTTGAGGACAGGATGCGCTCGAACCCCCTCGTCAGCCAGGTGATGGTCGTAGGAGACGCCAAGCCGTTCATCGCGGCGCTGGTAACTCTCGACTCGGACGCCGCTTCGGCATGGGCGGTGGCACACGGACTCGACGATGTGTCCATGGAACAACTGGCACAGAACGAGGATCTCATCACTGACGTGCATTCAGCGGTTGACGACGCAAACCAGGCAGTATCGAGAGCCGAGGCGATCAAAGCCTTCAGAGTGCTGCCACAGGACCTGTCGATCGAGGGAGGCGAGCTCACCCCGACGCTCAAGGTGAAGCGATCCGTTGTGGCATCCAAGTACGCCCGAGTGATCGAGGAGATCTACGGAACCTGAGAGCAGATCCCTCGGGAACCGATACTGGGTCAGAAACGTCATATGTGTACGTCAATCACACGGTAGGTTTCTGATCATGGTCGAACGCTTGAGGATTCTTCTTCCGCTCGCGCTCCTCTCGGCATTCCTTTTTGCCGTGCCAGGAGTTGCACAGGGCTCCCCCTCGCGCGACCTCCCGCCGGATCCCAATTACCGTCCAAAGATCAACTCTGCGCATCTGTCGAACCCGCAGCGACACAACGCGCTCCTCGAGGCCGATCTCGTTATCGACGCAGTGGACGATGATGCTGTCGATCGATATGAGTACCGGTGGAACGGCACCGCCATTGGCCAAACACTGCCGGCAAGTGTCGAGTCTCCGACCGTCAGTTACGCGAGCATCCGACCAGACTCGAGCTATGAGCTCGAGGTGAGGGCGATCGACGTGCACGGAAATGCCTCAGACTGGTTCGCCGCGTGGTCGGGCGTGACTCCTGGCGCCCCGCGCGTAATCGTTGCAGGCGACTCCATTGCCTCCGGGTACACGAGACAGTGGTTCACGGGTGACTCGGTGTGTACGGATAGCGCACTGTCGTATGGCAATGAGCTGACTGCCGTCGTGGCGGCTGATCTTCCTGTCGCATGGGCTCCTGACTACATCAATATCGCCTGGGCAGGTGCAGGTGCCGGCGAGATGCTCTCCGGAGGCCCAGACTCTTGTGGAACCACCCACGAGGCACAGGTCGATCAGATCGAGGATCTTGCTGATGACGAGTCCTGGAGCATCGTCGTCATCACTGCTGGCATCAACTCCACGAACTGGACTGACGTGATCGTCGACCTCACCAAGGACACGGCTTTCTCCTTCACGGAGGCCGGGGATCGCGCGGCCTGTGACCTGGCACTCCACGACAAGTGGAACATCGGGGCGCGGTCGGCGTCGATCACACAGAACACTCGATCAACTGTCGACGCCCTATCAACCAGCACGAACGCCCAATTGTTCTGGACGGGGTACTACGACATCACCGGAACCGAGCTTGCACCGTTCTGGACTCCGATCGGGAATGAGTGTCACGCCGAGATGGCGGAGGCGATCGAAGGCCTTCACTCCGCCCTCCAAGCTGGGCTGTCAAGCGATGTCACGTGGGTTGAAATCGACGATGACGTTGCAACACAGTCGTGGGCCGGATGGCCTCATCCGAACGAGCAGGGTCATATCACGATAGGCCGTGCAGTCGCTGAGGCGGTCGCCGAATAGGCGCTTCGGAGATCCACGACTGGCCATTTGTCATACCGATGTGACATCATTGTTCCGTGGACATTCCCGGCATTCTTCACGCTGATCTCGATGCGTTCTACGCCGCCGTCGCCGTTCTCGAGAACCCTTCACTTGCGGGGAAACCTGTTGCGGTGGGTGGCGGAGTCGTGCTTTCCTGCACCTATGAAGCCAAGCACTTCGGCGTCCGGGGAGGTATGCGCCTTGTCGATGCCCGCGCGCTGTGCCCGCAGCTGACAGTCGTCGACGGCACGTTCAGCGCCTACTCCGAGTACTCCAGGACGGTCTTCGATATCTATGAGGCGTACACGCCACTGGTTGAGCCGTTGTCCATCGATGAGGCCTTCATGGATGTGACAGGGTCGGTCCATCTCTTCGGATCCCCTGCAGAGATCGCTCGCCAGATCAGGGTGAAAGTGAAGGAGCAGACAGGCCTCGCGGTCTCGGTAGGGGTGACACCGAGAAATTCCTGAGCAAGATCGCCAGCCAGGTCGCAAAGCCCGATGGCATGATCGTTGTCCAACCAGGCGAGGAGATGGCGTTTCTGCATCCCCTCCCCGTGTCCTATCTCTGGGGTGTCGGCGAGGTCACAAAACGCAGGCTCAACGAGATGGGAATCGAGACGATTGGCGACATTGCCGACACGCCGGCCGCGGCGCTGGCCTCAATGCTCGGCTCCGGCGCCGCCGACCACCTCCATGCGCTCGCAAGCAACCGGGACCCGCGCCAAGTTGAGCGTACGCATAAAGCGAAGTCGCTCAGCGCCCAGAGTGCCATGCGTCCCCAGATCCGATCCATGGAGGAGCTCCACCCTGTTCTGCAGCGCCTCACCGATCGCGTGGCATCAAGGCTGCGCAAGAAGCAACGTTCGGCACGCACTGTGACCATCAAGGTACGTTTCGGAGATCTTTCATCGGTCACACGATCCGCCACGGTACAAACACCTACAGCATCAACTGGAGCCATAGTCGATATTGCCAAGCCACTGCTCCAGAAGGTTCTCGACGAGTATCCGAAGCACGAGACCACGCTTCTGTCAGTTGCCGCCACCGGACTCGGCGTGAACGAGCCGATCCAGTTGGCCCTCGGGGTTGATGACTCTGGTCTCGGCGGTGGCACGCCGGATGAGATCGAATCGGATGCGTTGGATAGATCGGTTGATGAACTGCGCAGGCGATACGGTCGTGACATCGTCAGCCACGGGAGCGACCTCCTGAGTGGCCGCTCAGAGTTCACCGATGGGCTCTCTGACATCATGACACGGGACGAAAAACGGCAGCCGACAGGGGAATGACGGCGCGGTGTCCGACATCATCCTCCGGTAGGCTGGCCGGATGCGTTCGACCTATTGGTTACTTATTGTCATCGCCGCGCTCGGATGGGGATCTGGCGGCATAGCAACGCGTGCTGCGTTTGCCGAAGGTGTCGGACCATGGACCTTGATTGCGATGAGAGCGCTGATAGCCGCCCTGTTGGTGGGTCTCGTGCTGGCAGCGCAACGTTCTCAGCTCCCTACGAAGGAAGTGCTGAGGTTCGGACTGATTCAAGCGGTCTTCAATTTGACGATTCCCTATGTCCTATTCACATTCGCATACGGCGAAGCGTCGGCTGGGTTCGTTGGGCTTCTCGCAGCACTCATCCCTCTCGCGACGTCCGTCTTTGCCAACTTCATGCTTCCCGATGAACCGCTCACTCGACGACGGCTCGTTGCACTGTTCATTGCGTTCAGCGGTGTTGCTGCATTGTTGCTTTCAGGAGATTCCGGGCTTGAGGAAGGTGGCAGACCGATGCTCGCGATCGGGTTGGGGCTTGCGGCGGTGGTTTCTGTCGGATACTCGGGTGCATTTGCAAAGAAGCATGCAGGCGCGTACGACCCGATCATGCTCGCAGGCATACAGTTTGCGTTCGCAAGCATCTGGCTGGTGGCAGCGATGTTCGCATTCGAGGGAGCTCCGACAGATGTGACCACGACCGGGTGGTGGCTCATCCTTCTCCTCGCGGTGGCGGCAACATTTATGCCGTTCCTCGTGTATTTCTGGTTGTTGCAGCACATCTCGGCCACAGACGCGTCACTTATCGGCTACATCGTGCCGTTCGTCGGCTTGATCGGTGGGATGTTGCTGCTCGACGAGCAACTACAGGCAGGGATCATCGTTGGCGGCGTACTTGTGGCAGTCGGGGATGTATCTCGCTGACAGAGAGGGCCGCCGCTCCGCGAAGGTCGCAACGGCGCAACGAACGTAGTCGTCCGTGCCCGGGAAAGTGTTCAGACCGCCAGGTCGCGCGTGCGGAACCGTCGAGATGCGAGTACGGATCCAAGCACGGCAACGGCGGCGAGGGCGAAGTATCCCAATGTGAAGCCTTTTGCAAGGGGCACCGTATCCCCCAGATACCAATAGAACGGTGACAGGTACCGCATGAATGCGAGGCCACTGACGATGGCCCCCAGCCCGTTCATGAAGAACGCCGCGATCGCGATGGCGGATGTGATGCCGACCGCGGGCCCAGAGGAGCCGAGAAGGGACCACAGGGCAACGGCTATGCCCCAGAAACACAGGCCGAGAAGCCCTAGTCCGATGTTCGCGGCGATCACGGATAAAGGGTCGAATCCCATGTCCCATATCGCATTGCCCGCGAATGCGACGACGGTGAGGAACAGGACGATGACACCGAGCAGGGAAGCTACACCCGCTGCCTTCTCAGGGATCACCACGCCGCGCCTGAGTGGATTCGATAACACGAGGTCGAGCTGACCTGAGGACTCCTCCTTCGCCACGAACGCCGTCATTGCTGTGATGGCGAAGACGATCACCGCAATTGGCCCCACGGACCCATATGTGCGGGACGAAACGAACCCTTGAGGCGTCGCCAGCGCATCCGGATCCGTGAGTCCGAACATAGCCAGCACTTCCCTTGGCATGGAGTTGACAAGCCCCTCCAGCGCTTGGGCGTCCCGAGAGATCGCCGGCCACGCAGCGAAGGTGATGAACGACATCGACGCGAGTCCGATGGCCCAGTACCAGACCGTCCGTCGCCGGTCCCAAACGGTCTTCCCGAAGACACTCCCCAAAAGCCAGGTGGAGCGAGGCGCAAGGTTCCGCGCTCTTCTTGCACTTGCTGCTGTTCGTGGAACGATGGTTCTTTCGGTTGCGATGTTCCGTCTGGCAAAGAGAACGCTCGCCGCGAGGATGCTGCCGCCGCAAGCCATGACAAGCCACATCTGTCCTGAGTCGAACCCATTGAGGAGGGGAAGTCCGTCGAGGTACCAGCTGAACGGGCTGAGCTTCGACGGAATCTCGAGCCAACCAAAGAGGGAGGAGAAACTGGTGACGAACCACGAGAGAATCGCGAGGAACCCCGGCTACACCCCCTGCGGCTGATGGCGAACCGGTGAACGCCCCGATCACCATCGCAATGACCACCAAACGTGACGTCCCAGCAACCACAGTCCCGTCGTCACGGCTGCGACACCGCTGATGCTCAGCTTGAGTCCGACGACTGGGTCAAGGAGGACGAGCGTTGACGGCGATCGCAAACGACAGGAGCGCTCGCCAGCAGCACCATCGCTGCCGCCTTCTGCAGGATGAGCGATCTGCGAGTGATGGGTGGGAGAGGAGCATGTCCATGGTGCCGGATTTTCTCCTCGCCCGCCGTTGCGGAGACTCCGAATCCGACGGCGAACGCGATGAGGATTATCGGGGCGATGAACGAGAACAGCTGCGCCTGGAGGTATCCGGCGCCCGTGAGATAGATGTCCGGGTCTATACCAAACAGTGCCATGAGCTCGGGCGGAAAGTCCTCCAGGAAACGACTGCATCGCGTCCGAGTCCCGTATCACGGGATACACGGCCACAAGCCAGGCTGTCATGGCAACCATCCCAATGGTCCACCACACCATGGAGTGCCTTCTATCCCAGAGAGCCTTGGTGAAGACGTTATGAAGCATCGTTGTCCTGGGAGTAGTACGAGAGAAAGACCTCCTCGAGTTCACCGGAGCGAGTAGACACTGACAGGACGTCGTATCTGGCGGCCGCCTTGACGACTGCATCCATGGAACCTTTCACGGTGAGGCTGAGAACCGTTCCGTCATTTCGCGTCTCGACCGATGCAACACTCTCGAGCCTTGCGAATGCTGAGGCTTCCACTGGTGTGGCAAACTGGATCGTCACCGACCGATGTGCCTTTGCCTTGAAGGCCTCGACACTGTCGACCTCGATCAGACGGCCCTGTCGTACGATGCCGACGCGGTCAGCGATTCGTTCCACTTCGGGCAGGATGTGTGACGACAGGAACACCGTGTGTCCCCTATCCCGAACCTCGCCGATCATCTCCTGGAACTCCTGTTGCATGAGCGGGTCCAGGCCAGCCGTCGGCTCGTCGAGGATGTACAGCTCAGGATCGGGCATGAATGCGTTCACTATCCCAACCTTCTGACGATTTCCCGTTGAGTAGTCCTTGATCTTCCTGTCAAGATCAAGCTCGAACCGATCCGCGAGTTCCTGCATTCGCACGCTGGTATCGACCTTGCGTAGGTTTGCGAAGTAGGTCAGGAACTCCCGTGCCGTCATCGTCTCGTACATCGAGAGATCTCCCGGGAGATAGCCGGTTCTGGTCCTGATCTCGAGAGATCCCTTGATGATGTCCAGTCCGAGGATCGCTCCTGAGCCGTGTGTCGGGAACAGAAAGTTCAACAGCGTCCGAATGGTGGTCGACTTCCCCGCTCCGTTGGGGCCGATGAAACCGAACACCTCTCCCTCGCGGACTTCGAGATCGAGGTCGATGATCCCAGGTGTGTCGCCGTAGTATTTCGTCAATCCTGACGTCTCGATCACTGCCACAGATTCTCCCTAATAGCTCTGTAGTCAGTAGACGGTAAGGTCGCTCCGCTCCCTGACGGTAGACCGTAGAGGACCCAGACCACGGCCTGCCGGCCTCAGACGAGCCTTCTGCAACCATCGACTGTACTCTCCAGCCCCATGGCTGCCGAGTCCCGACGACTGATAATCCTTGCGCTCATCGCGAACGGGCTTATCGCGGTCACGAAGTTCGTGCCGCAGGCATATCGGGTAGCGCTGCCATGCTTGCTGAGGCCATCCATTCTGTCGCAGATACTGGCAACCAGCTCTTTCTGTTGCGGGGCGATACGGTGTCACGCTACGCCGCAAACGTCACGCATCCCTTCGGGCGTGGCAAGGCGATGTATTTCTGGTCGTTCATGGTCGCCGTGGTCCTCTTTGTCGGTGGAGCCGTGCTCTCGATCTTCAACGGATGGCAACGAATCCAGCATCCTGACGGCCACGAAAGCACGGGCCTCATCTTCTCCCTTGTCGTCCTGGCGGTCGCAGGGCTCTTCGAAGTCTTCATCGCACTTGTTCCAGCCCTTCGGATGTTCAACAAGATGCGAGGCACAAAATCTGCGTGGAGGATGATCAAGGAGACCAAGGACTCCGCCCTCGTGATCGTGATCTTCGAGGACTCGGCCGCGGTCGTTGGTCTCTTCATCGCCGCAACGGGCCTGATCCTGAGCGACGTGACGGGATCCGGGTTCTGGGACGGTATGGCATCGATTCTCATCGGCATCCTCCTCGGCGCTGTGGCACTCGTCATAGCGAAGGAGATGAGTTCACTTCTGATCGGGGAATCGGCATCGAGAACCGATCGCACGTCGATTCGAGTAGCGATTCTGAGCGTCGGGGAAGTTCATCATGTGGAACGGCTACTCACGATGCAACTGGCTCCCTCACCAGATACTCGTCACCGCAGATGTCGCCTTCGATGCTGGTGCTGACGAGGTACCCGCGATCGAGCTCGTGGAAGCCTCCATCAAGGAAGCGGTCCCAGACGCCACGCGAATCTTTATCGAGCCGGTGCACCAATGATCGGCGAAGCATCAGCTCCAGGATCGTCAGGCAACCTTGGACCGGGTTTCGACACTCTGGCGCTCGCGATCTCGCTCCGCTGCCTTGCAACAGCTGAGCCCGCCGACACGATGACCCTCACCGAGCACACATCGACGACTCGAGTTGAACCGAGCGACATGATCTATCGCGCCGTGGATATGGCTGTTGGTCGGCCGATGCATCTCACGCTCTCGAATGAGGTGCCCAGGGCAAGAGGGCTCGGATCATCCGGAGCCGTGACCGCTGCGGCTGCCGCCGCCGCGATGAAATCCCTTGGTGATGAGGGGGGACGGCTCAAGGTATTTGAGATCGTGACCGAGCTCGAAGGGCATGCGGACAACGCCGCGGCTTCGGTGTTCGGTGGACTCGTCGCTGCTACATCCACCGGAATCAAGCAGATGAGGCTCCACGACTCGCTTCAGATCGTTGTCGGAGTTCCCGACACGCAACTGAGAACGGCCGACGCAAGAAGGGCCCTTCCTGACTCACTCCCTCACGAGGCTGTTGCGCGAACGATTTCGAGACTCTCGTTCCTCCTCGCAGGACTTGCGGACGGCGATGTCGATGCGTTGTCACAAGCTGGCGGCGATGAGGTTCATGAGATTCCACGAGCGAGTTTGTCGCCTGTATCGGGCGAACTCATGGATGCAGCGCGAAGCGCTGGAGCCGCGCACGTGTGTTGGTCCGGTGCCGGTCCGAGTGTTCTTGCGTTCACCACGACTGCTTCGAGAGGGGCGTGTCATTGGCGCAATGGGCGGTGTGCTCGGCATGTCTGGCGAAGTGCTCGCGCTCAGAGTCGACTACGAAGGACTCAGGTGAACGACTTGAGGTCGATGCCCTGAAGGGCCTCGAGGACCTGGGTTGCCGTCCTTCGATACGTCTCGAGATCCAACCCGTACGGATCAACGACTGCGTTCGGGTGGTCGAGGAGCCGGATCCGTGATGCATCGAGTCCGGGGAACTGGCGCCGGGCGGCGATCAGGTGGTGCTGCTCCATGCCAAGTACGAGGTCGGGCAACTCACATTCGCTCAGCGGCATTGCCCTGTGCTGTGAAAGATCAAGTCCGTGGTCCGATGCCATTTCCTGCATCGTGTCGGTTGCCGGATGGCTCGCAATGGCATGGGTCCCCGCGCTTGAGAACACGAAGGAGTCATCATCGTGTATGGATCGTGCAACGATTTCTGCGAATGGCGATCGACAGATGTTGCCTGTGCAAAGAAAGAGAACCCTGGTTGTCACTCTTAGGAGTTGGCTGCGTACTTGGCAGCAGACTCAACGAATGCGGTGAACAGGTCATGTGAATCACCGTGATCGCGAACACCGAGGTACTCGGGATGCCACTGCACGGAGATGAGATCCCACTCCTCGTCCTCGTGCTCCAGGCCCTCGACGGTTCCATCTGGGGCTGATGCAGTGACCACAAGTCCTTCGCCGAGTTCCTCGACTGCCTGATGATGGATCGAATTGATCCGATGGAGACCCGCCCCGATGATCGATGCGAGCCGCGATCCCTCTTCGATCAGAGCCTCTGCATGGGGCTCGTATGCACCCTCTCCCGCAATGTCGTGACCATGGGCCCCGCTGTGAGACGCGAGATCCTGAATCAATGTCCCACCAAATGCAACATTCACGACCTGGATTCCCCGACAGATGGCGAACATCGGCAGCTTTCGCTCGTACGCCTTTGCGGTGAGGGTGAGCTCGAACTCGTCGCGTTCGTGATTCACCATGCGGACGGCCTCGTCACGTTCGGCACCGTAGCGCTCCGGGGCAATGTCGCCTCCGCCGGTCAGGACGATGCCATCAAGACGGTCCAGTATTGGATCGATGAGGTTCGGCCCCACCTGGAGGATCAGAACTGGGATACCTCCGCCGCGCAGAACGGAATCCGTATACGTGTGGGTTGCCAGATAGCCGAGCACCTCATTGCCAGCCGAAGGGACATTCTGCGGACGAGCGGTTATACCGATGATGGGGTGCATCTGCCCATGCTAACGACGATCTGCGGATTTCCAACGGTCGGAAACGACCAAAAGTGCCTATGCTTGGGTTCCAGCGTGACCTATCCGACTGCGGATGAGCGCTCGAACACCCCGATTTTACGAATGAGGATCACCTGAATGGGTTCTGTAGTCAAAAAGCGTCGCAAGAAGATGAGCAAGCACAAGTACCGTAAGCGGCTCAAGGCGAACAGACACAAGCGCAAGAACAAGTAGTTCTCTCAAGTTAGGCCCCCGCTCCGCGGGGGCCTAACCATTCGCCTCTAAGCTTGAAGAATGCTGCCTGACCAGAGACACCTCTTTGACGTCCCAGATGACGTTGCGTATCTCAACTCCGCGTACATTGGACCGCGGCTCAAGGCTGTAACCGCGGCAGGTGAAGCTGCCCTGGGGTCTACGGCGACGCCCTGGAACGTTGGCCCACCGGATTTCATCGATCCGGTTGAGAAGCTGCGCTCGACGGTTGGCTCTCTGTTCGGTGACACGGGAGAGGGCATAGCGATCGTTCCGGCGATCTCGTACGGGATAGGAGTCGCTGCTGCAAACCTCTCTGTTGGAGATGGGCGCACCATCGTCGTTCTCGACGAGCAGTTCCCTTCCAACGTGTACCCGTGGCGGTCCAAAGTAGACCGTGAGGGTGGAGAGATCGTCACCGTTGAACGTTCCCCTGAGGGGTGGACCAGTGGCGTCATCGATGCGATCGATGAACGTACCGCCATTGTTGCCATGCCGAACTGCCACTGGACCGATGGCAGCATTGTCGACCTGGTTACGGTCGGAGCTGCGGCTCGAGAGGTCGGTGCCGGTCTTGTCATCGATGCAAGCCAGTCTTTTGGAGCCATGCCACTCGATGTGCGCGCGGTCCAACCTGATTTCGTCACCACTGTTGGCTACAAGTGGCAGCTCGGCTTCTATGGCCTTGGCTATTTGTGGGTGGCGGAGCAACACCGCATTGGTATCCCTCTCGAGGAGGGCTGGATCGTGCGAAAGGATGCAGACGACTTTGCAGGCCTCGTTGACTACACCGATAGCTATGAGCCAGGTGCGAGGCGTTTCGACATGGGTGAGAGGTCCAACTTCATCGGAGTGGCGATGGCGAATGCCGCAGTCGACCAGATCACTTCATGGGGAATACCCGAGGTCGCATCGACTCTCGCGGCGGTCACGAAAAGAATCGCCGAGGGCGCGACAGATCTTGGATGGGTTGTCGCCCCCCGAGAGCAACGGGCGCCCCACCTCATCGGTGTCCGTCGTCCCGGCGGCCTGCCCGATGGTCTGGCTGACCGGTTCTCCGAAGCACACGTTTCAGTGAGCGTCCGTGGTGACTCGGTTCGTATCGCTCCCCACCTCCACACCACTGACAACGATATTGAACGGCTCTTCGAGGTCTTTTCAGGCTGAAGATCGATGGCCGATCAGATCGCGGCAAGGGCCTGGTCGAGGTCTGTCAACAGGTCGTCGACATCCTCGATACCTGTCGAGTACCTGATGAGTCCTTCGGGGATGCCGAGGGCAGCCCGCTCCTCAGCAGTGCATTCGACGTGGCTTGTGGTTGCCGGTGGTCCAACGATCGTCTCAACGGATCCAAGGTTCGCCGCTGAGTGGGCGAATTGGAGCTTTGGCAGGAAGGCGCGTACGACGTCAAGGTCGTCGCCGATGCTGAAGCTCAGCACGCCCCCGAAACCACGCATCTGACGTGCTGCCACATCGTGGTGCGGGTGGGAGAGGAGACCTGGATAGTTGACAATCTCCACCTTGGGATGCGAGAAGAGGAACTCGGCGACCTTCAGCGCGCTCGAGTTCTGTCGCTGGACGCGCAGTTCGAGCGTCTTCATCCCTCGGAGGAGTAGGTACGCGGCCATTGGGTGGAGCGACGCTCCGTTGATCTCGCGATAGTGGTAGATCTGGTCGATGAGGGCACCTGTGCCCACGACAACACCGCCCAGGGCGTCGGCGTGCCCGCCGAGGAACTTGGTTGCGCTGTGGATGACAACGTCGGCGCCGCTCTCGATCGGGTTCTGGTTGATTGGAGTGGCGAATGTGTTGTCCACGACGACAACAGCGCCCTGGTCGTGACCTGCATCCGTGAGACGCTCGAGATCGAGGATCTTCAACGTTGGATTCGTCGGGGTTTCGAGGTAGAGGAGATCGCATCCTCGGCGTATCGCATCTTCGATCGATTCAGGATCGGCAGTGTCACAGAGTTCGACGTCGATTCCATATTTGGGAAGGAACTCGGTGAACATGACGCTTGTGCCGCCGTATGTGTCTTTCACGCTCACCACTCGGGAGCCGGGCTTCAGCAGTGCATGGAGGGTGTTGGATATTGCCGCCATTCCCGTCGATGCTGATGTCGATGCATCGCCACCTTCGAGCAGCCTGATCTTCTCCTCGAAAACCGCGACCGTCGGATTGGTGTTTCGAGAATAGATGTGACCGGCCGTTCTACCAGTTGCAACATCGAGCCAATCGTTGAGATCGTCGTATCCGAACGCGACGCTGTGTACCACGGGAACCTGGGTTGCTCCATCAACGAGATACCGGTCCTCGCCTCCCCAAACCGAGATCGTGCCGAGCAATGCAGGTCGTTCAGTGGACATATGGTGCCTTTCAACGGAGGAGCTTCAAAGTACACCAGGATGCCGAGTTGTGGGCCAACGAGGATCCCCTCAAACGAGGACGACAGCGGCACCGAAGATTGCGATTGCGAGGATGAGGATCACGGCCTGGCCAATACCCCTCACGGCTGGTGATATGCGCTTTGCCGTCAGCTGGTGCCAGAGTGCAATGGCGATCGAGAGAGCGATCAGAGTCCCCTTGAGTGAGAACCGCGACCATGGCAGCCCAAGGGTCGTGTAGTTGGCAAACCCGGTGAGGATGGCGATCGCCATGGCTGTCCACGACACCCATGCGAATGTCCGCGCCATCAGGCGGAGCACCTCGATGTCTGTGTTGGCGCGACGGGTGGCGCCAACAAGGAACGCGAGTACGATCATTCCGCCCGTCCACACCGCTGCCGCGAGCAGATGTATCCACTTCAGCAGCTCGAACTGAGTCATTGCTCGAATTAGCCGTTGCCTTCGAGGAACCTGACGATCTCATCAACAAGAGCGTCGGCACGTTCAGGGTCGAGGTTCGGGGTTGGGGACTCATCGTTGTCGCGGTGCTTGTCAACGAGCGTTCCGAGGAAGGGCTCGTTGTATGAGTTGAGCTCCTCGAGGAACTCAGAGATATCTGACCCCGCGTCCTCGAGAGCGTCATCGACCTTCTGCGTGTACTCGGCGTCTACCGCAATGAGTTCCGATGTATCGATATGGAGGTTCGTCATGTCCGAGATCTTCTCGATAATCGCAAGAACAGCCTTGGGGTACGGATTCCCTCCAAGGTACGGGGGCGTTGGAGCCCATATGCTCAGCGACCGAATGCCGGACTCGGCGCATGCGCCCTGGACGACTCCGACCATGCCGGTGGGACCCTCGTAATCGGCAGAATCAAGACCACTGCGAATCACGCTCACCGTGTCAGAGCCGACGCCAGAGAGATGCACCGTCTCCCTGTGGCTCACAGCACCAACGTATGCGCCCGCAAGGATGACCTGCTCGACGCCAGCATCGGCGAGGAGCTCGGCGATGCTGCGGGCAACTGTCTTCCAGTGGAAGTTCGGTTCGGGTCCAGAAACAACGATCAGGTCATGAGCATCCGCCGGCCGGTTGAGGGCGGTGAAGCGGATGGTTGGCCACCGAAGTTTGCGGGCCACTCCGTCATCGATCGTGATGGAAGGGCGGTGCTGCTGGAAGTCGTAGATGGCGTCAGGCTCGAACTCAGCGAACACGTCAGGATCGCTGTGCGCATCAACGACGAAGTCAGCGGAAGTTGAAGCAACGTCACACGCGTCGTTCCATCCGCCGAAGGCGATGATCGCGATTGGCCTTCTCAACGCTGGCATGTGGTGGCGTTTGATGACTTCCATATCAGCAGGGTACCGATGTGTGAGAGTTGCTTCACAAACTGTCAGATCATGGATTCCAGGGGCCAGCACGACAGACCCCGCCACGGAGATGTGGTAGCGCAAACTGGCTCACCCAACTAGTTTCCTGAGCAGATTGACAAACGAAGACCAGGAATCTCCCAACCCACCAGCCGCGGCCTTGCGTCGCTCGCTTGGACTGTACGCGGTCCTGACGATCTCGATCGGCGCAATGATCGGATCGGGCATCTTCGTGCTGCCCGGACTTGCCTTCAAGATCGCTGGCCCGGCTGTCATCCTTGCGTTCTTTCTTGCAGGACTCGTCGTGCTGCCTGCGGCGCTGTCCCAATCCGAGATGGCGACTGCGATGCCAGAAGCCGGCGGCACCTATCTCTACATCGACAGAGCAATGGGACCGCTCATGGGGACCATTGCGGGGTTCGGTGTGTGGTTCTCGTTGGTGTTCAAGGCAGCATTCGCCCTCGTCGGTCTTTCTGCATACCTGGAGTTCTTCGTCGAACATCCTGAGCGACCTGTGGCTGCGATCCTGGCCGTTCTACTGATTGCCCTGAATCTCTTCGGTGTCAAGCAGACAGCCAAACTGCAGGCCCTTCTTGTGTCGATAGTTCTTGCACTTCTCGCCGGGTTCATCATTCTCGGCGCTCCCCCATGTGGACTCCGATCGTTTCGATCCGTTTCTCTCTGAAGGGTTTCAAGGGGCTCTTCGCAGCAACCGCGGTGGTGTTCGTCTCGTACATCGGTGTCACCAAGGTGGCGAGCGTCGCGGAGGAGGTCAAGCGACCCGGTCGAAACATTCCCCTTGAGCATTCTCGCTTCTGTCTTCATCGCGATGCTTCTGTACCCCGCTGTTGTGGCTGTCATGGTCGGGAGTCACGCCAGCAGAGGAATTGGCCAACACCGAAACGCCAGTCCTCACCGCTGCCATGCAATTCCTCGGAACTGGGGGCACCTACCTGGTGGCCGGTGCCGCGGTGCTTGCTCTGCTGTCCATGGCCAATGCCGGAATCATCGCATCGGCTCGATACCCGTTCGCCATGGCCCGAAACTCACTCGCGCCACACTTCCTCGCTCGCGTCGGGGTCGCGATCAGGGGCCCCGGTGGCGGGAATCCTCGTCACAGGTGTCGCCCTGATCCTGCTGGTTCTTTTCGTTCCACTCATTGAGCTTGCGAAACTTGCATCTGCGTTCCAACTTCTCGTGTTCGCACTCGTGAATCTCGCTTTGATTGCGTTCCGTGAGAGCCGTCTGACGTGGTACAAGCCGAAGTTTCGATCGCCTCTGTATCCGGCGCCCCAGATCTTCGGGATCGTCGCTGCACTCCTCCTCCTGACCCAGATGGGTATCGTCCCGATCATCGGTGCGGCCGTGTTCGTTGTTGCCGGTGTCCTTTGGTACCGAGCATTTGGCCAGTCGCGGGCGGTGAAGGAATCTGCTGCGAGAGACGCATTCCGACTGCGAGAAGATGCACGGTTGATTCAGGGAAGCGCTGCCGCCGTGGCGACAGGCGGCTATAAGCATGTCGTCGTGTTGATTCGTCGGCCCACGAGGCCGAAGAGACAGCAGACACTGTTCCGTCTTGCTGTTCGCCTGGCTGAGGCTGATGGCGGACGAATACACGTGATCAACTTCGATGCATCGACGCGCCATCTTGTGCCAACGAGAGATGATCTTGGAATGGCAGAGTCGCTTGGAATCGCTGTGACGACCCAGCACTACTCCGACGAGGATCGTCGCGGCATGGTCCACTCATTCGTCGAATCGGAGGGCGTGGACCTCTTCATCGCGGACCTCCCCCAGGACCTGAGAGCCACTCGGCACATCAATCGTGACCTCAACTGGCTGCGCGAGCATCTCGTGTGTGACTCTGTGTTCCTTCGCAATAGGGCTGTCGAGGAGATCGACCGAATCGCAATCCTCGGAACAGGCGGTCCCCTACGACCCTGTGAAGATCGGCATTGCGGATCACATTGCGCGTCACGAGGACGCAGAGATTCGATTCGTACACCTCCTCCCTCCAGATGCACCCCCTGGGCAGGTCGAATCGATCGGTGACTACCACGTCCAACTCGGCGAGGTCCTCACCGTGCCTTGGGATGAAAGGGTGAAGCCGACGGATGACCTCATCGAAACATTGACGGAGTTCTCGCGCGGTGCCAGCCTGGTGGTTCTGGGTGCACCGACACACAGATTCCATCTCGTGACAGATCTGGCAGATCGCATCGCTGAAGCAGTCGACTGCCCAGCGCTTCTTGTCCACACACCGTCCCTCGAGGAACCTGGCCTATTCACGCGCGGTGTGCAATGGCTGGTGAATTGAACACGGTGACCCCATCATTGGCGATCGGCCGTGCGTGGTCGGCTGAAACTCGCTAGCGGGGGTCGTATCTGCGGAGTCTCACCGAGTTGGCGACCACGGACACCGATGAGAAGGCCATGGCCCCAGCCGCGATCATCGGGTTGAGGAACCCGAGCGCAGCTAGTGGGATGGCTGCCGTGTTGTAGGCAAATGCCCAGAACAGATTCTGTCGGATCGTCTTGAACGTCCTACGCGCGAGCCGTATCGCCGTGACAGATGTGCTTGGGTCTCCGGACATCAGCACGACGTCACCAGCTTCAATGGCGACATCGGTACCGGATCCGACCGCCATGCCGAGGTCGGCAACCGTGAGCGCGGGGGCGTCGTTGATGCCGTCTCCAACAAAGGCAACGACCTTCCCTTGGTCCTGCATAGCAGCGACGGCCTCGGACTTCTCGCCGGGCAGGACTTCTGCGACGACTTCATCGATACCGGTTAGGGCCGCGATCGCCTCGGCCGTGTGGAGAGAGTCGCCAGTCAGCATCGCTGTGGAAACGCCGATGTTGTGAAGATCCTCGACTGCCTTTGCCGACGTCGGCCGAACGGGTGTCTGCGACACTCAGCACGCCCTTGACGGTCTCGTCCCATCCGACCATGAACGTCGTGTTGCCCTTCATGGAGACTTCGTCGAAGCGGTCCTGCCAGACTTCGAGACCCGAGAATCCTCCGTCGGCAAACAGAGTTGGTTTGCCAACGACGACCGTCCGGCCTGACACGATGCCTCGCGCCCCCATGCCCTGGATGGACTCGAAGTCCTCGACAGGCTCCAGATCTATGTCGTTCTCCTCCGCCCCAAGCGCGACGGCCTTGCCGATTGGATGCTCCGAACCAGACTCAAGGGAGCCTGCAAGCATGAGGAACTCGCTGATGTCGCCATCTCCGTTCCCATCCGTGACGACATCGACGAGAGTCATTGCTCCTCTTGTGAGGGTGCCTGTCTTGTCGAACACGACCGTGTCGACATCGTGTGCACGTTCGAAAACCTCTGCATTCTTGAAGAGCACACCCATCTCGGCACCGCGGCCGGAACCGACCATGATCGCCGTCGGAGTCGCGAGACCGAGAGCACAGGGGCAGGCGATGATGAGCACAGCTACTGCGTTCTGAACTGCGGTACCGACGTCGCCGGAGATGATGAGCCAGACCACGCCTACGACAATGGCGATCGAGATGACCACAGGAACAAACACGCCAGAGATTCGATCCGCGAGCTTCTGAACTGGGGCCTTGGTCGCTTGAGCGTCACCGACGAGCTTCATGATCTGGGCGAGAGCGGTGTTCGGTCCGACCTCGAGTACCTCGATCTCGAGACGGCCCTGCTGATTAACGGTGGCGCCGAATACGCTGGAGCCAGGTTCCTTCGTCACGGGGACACTCTCACCCGTGAGCATCGATTCATCGACCCCGGAGCGACCTGCCACGACGGCGCCGTCTGCGGGAATCTTCTCTCCAGGCAGCACGACCACGATGTCACCGGGAGCGAGCTCCACGGGATCCACGAGGATCTCCTCGCCACCGCGAACAACGCGAGCTTGCTTTGCGCCGAGCTCAGCGAGCTTTGCAATGGCGTTCGATGCTTCGCCCTTCGCCCGTGCCTCGAAGTACCGACCGAGAAGTATCAGGGTGATGATCATCCCTGCGGTCTCAAAGAACAACGGTTCGCCTGCGAAGATCGCATAGGTCGAATAGGCCCACGCAGCAAGTGTTCCTGTTGCGATGAGCGTGTCCATTGCCGGTGATCCCGACGTCACCTGCTTCCAAGCGGCCTTGAGGAACTGTGACCCAAAACCGAACACCACGATGGTTGCGATCACGAACTGTGTCCAGTAGTTCCACATCTCGTCTGGACCGAATATGGCCAGAAGCATGAGCGGCACAGATAGTGCAGCAGCCCCAATGACATTGCGGAGCTGATATTTGGCTTCCTCGCTGTAGCGCTCCGTGATAGAGCGCCTGTCATCATCGGGATCGATCTCGGCAATGTCGTACCCGATCTTCGCAACAGCTGCTCTTAGGGATTCCAGATCCGCCTCGCTGCTCACCGTCGCTCTTGCCTCCTGACCAGCGAAGTTCACGACGGCAGTCTCAACGCCCTCCTGCTTGCCGAGGACACGCTCGATTCGCACTGCGCATGACGCGCAGGTCATTCCCTCTACATCGAAGCGGATTTCGGTATCGGGCATGGCTTGGGGGTCTCCTAGGTGGCTGTTGATTGATGGCGTTGGCCGACATGCATTATTCAGCAGTCGCCTAGACCGCGACCTCGTAGCCCTGTTCGTCGATTGCGGCGACGATAGCCTCCATCGTGGCCTCGGAGCCGTCGTACTCGACCGCGACATTGCGTTCATCGGTGGCGACTACTGCGCTCTCGACACCTTCGAGCGAGTTCACTGCGCCCTCGATGGAGCCCTTGCAGTGTCCGCAGGAGATGTCCGGGACGGAGAGAGTGATCTGTGTCATTGTCGTTCAGCCTTTCGTTGCGGGAAGTCCGGGTGCGTACCGAAGGGTCTCCATCAGTTCATCGACTACCTGCTGCGTTCGGCCTTCCTTCACATGGTCGAGGACGCAGGTTTCGATGTGGTTCTGGAGCAACACCCGGTTGACGCCCTCGAGTGATCCCTGCAGAGCGGACACCTGTTTCATGATGTCAGGGCAGTATCGCTCGTCCTCGACCATGCCGATAACGGCGTCGATGTGGCCACGGACGGTCTTGAGTCTGTTGAGCGAGGACGTCTTGTATTCTGGTTTCATACCGGCACTATACCCCACCCCGGGAGGGTACGGGTACGAAACCCCCACTCGACCCAACCCAGGGTTCTAGACCGTACTGAGTACGGTCTAGAACCCTGGGTTGGATTACTTGAGGAGGACGTGGCTTATGCGGCGGGCGGTGATGACCGAGCCGATGATGCCGAGGATCGTCAGATAGGTGATGTTGATCAACATCGTCCAGTCGAGGACCCCGAGTGTGAGCCCCCTTACGAGGACTACACCGTGGAACAGGGGGGAGAGCCATGTGATCTTCTGTAGCAGCGGTGGGTATACGTCGAGCGGATACATGGTCGCCGAGAAGAGGAACAGAGGGAGGATGATCAGATTGACGAGGTCATAGTCCTGCACGGACCGCATCCACGTGGTGGCAGCGGCTCCGAGAGCACCGAAGGCGAAACCGATGAGCAGAGAGGCGGGGAACGCGAGGATCCCCAACGGGGATGAGACCAAGCCCATGACGAACATCACGAGCAGGAAGGCGGCTGAGTACATCGCGCCACGTGCAAGCGTCCACGCGATCTCTCCGAAAGCCACCTCATGGGGCGTCACCGGAGTAGCAATGATTCCGTCATAGACCTTTACATACCGGAGCTTGAAGAACATGTTCCCCGATTCGAACACCGCTCCATTCATTGCGGATGCCGCGAGCATCGCCGGAGCGACGAACGCCTGGTAGGGCACCACCATGCCGCCAACCTCCACGTCGCCGACGAGTTGGCCGACACCAATACCTATTGCGAATAGATAGAAGATTGGCTCGAAGAAGCCCGAAATCAGAACAGGCCAGAATGACTTCGTAGCCACGATGTTGCGCTCGATGAGATAGCTTCCGCGCCACCGTTTGGGGAGTGGCGGGAGCACCCTCATAGTGAGATTCGGAGCAGTCATGGCGTCAGCTTCCTGCGGAGAGGGGCGATTGCGGTAACGCCGAATCCAACGATCCAGACCGTCAGATACAGGACGCTGACCCACCACGTGACGACGGGGGTTTGGCCGATCATGATCGCACGTGAAAGCTCGACACCGTGGAACATCGGCGTAGCAACGGCAAACGCCTGTAGCCACCCCGGAAGGAAGCTCACAGGGAAGAAAGCGCCCGAGAAGAGGAACATCGGGATCACAATGAATCGGAAGAACATGGGAATGCCGGCGTATGTCTTCAGGCGCACGGTGAATGCGGTGGTCGCCGAGAGCATGGCCGCACCCACGAGCAGCGCTGGCCCAACTGCGAGAAGGGACTCAAGCAGAGGGGCGACCCGGAACGCGACGATTACCAGGGCGAAGACCAGCGAAACGAAGAACACCCGCGCAGTGGACCAGAGCAGGTGACCAAGCAGCAACTGCTTGATGCCGATGGGGCTGGCGAGACGTGACTCCCACGTCCGATCGAACAGTATTCCACCCAGCACCTTCCACGCACCCTCGGTTGCGCCTGTTTGCATGGCGGTTGCAACGAGAATTCCTGGCGCAATGAACGCGAGGTACGAGACCCCGTCCACACCGCTCGGCACGTTCTCGTCCACCAGGGAACCAAGACCGACTCCCATTGCGATCATGTAGAGAATCGGGTTGAGGAAGCTCGATATCACGGATCCACGCCAGGTATGGCGATAGATCCTTGCCTCAGCCTCGAAGACTCGAAGCGACAATGGAGTGGCCACCTACTCCACCAATGTCCGGCCGGTGAGATGGAGGAACACGTCCTCGAGCGTCGAGCGCCTTGCAAGCACCATCTCGGGTTCGAGACCATTGGTTGTTACGGCGGAGATTGTGCGTTCGGCGTCATCTGTGTAGACCAGCGCTCGATCTGCGAGAACCTCGGTCCTTGACGACAACCGCTCGATCTGGCCATCAAGAGTCTCGAGCACCCCCACGCGGAAACGCAACTCGACGACTTCGCCGGGTGCATATTCCTCGATAAGTGCTCTTGGGGAGCCTTCTGCAACGATCTTGCCCTTGTCCATGACGACGAGCCTGTCGCAGAGCTGTTCAGCTTCGTCCATGTAGTGAGTCGTGATGATCAGAGTCACGCCCTGTTGCTTGAGTCGGTACAAGCGGTCCCACAGGACGTGCCTCGCCTGAGGGTCGAGGCCGGTCGTCGGTTCATCGAGGATGAAGATGTCCGGCGAGTTGATGAGTCCCCGAGCTATGACGACACGACGCTTCATGCCTCCCGAAAGCGCTTGGATCTTGTCGTTCCTCTTCTCTGTGAGCTGAACGAACTCGAGAAGTTCGTCGATCCGGTCGCGGATCTCTGCGCGGGACAGATCGAAGTACCTTCCGTACATCATGAGGTTGTCGTAGACGCTGAGCTCCTCATCAAGGTTGTTCTCCTGAGGCACGACACCCAGTCGCGACCGCAACAGCGGCCCGTCTGTCTTCGGATTGAGACCTAGCACTGATAGCTCGCCACCCGAGATCGGGCTGGTGGCTCCGATCATCCTCATCACGGATGTCTTCCCCGCCCCGTTCGGACCGAGGAATCCGAACGTCTCGCCCGGTGTCACCACGAAATCGACGCCGTCGACGGCGACGAGATCGCCGAATACCTTGGTGAGGCCCCTGGCCTGGATGAGAGGGTCCATGAGAAGAGCAGCCTACCGTCGACTTTCTACCGTCTACCGTCGACTCTCTACCCTCTACCCTCCGACCATGCCGATCCATGACTCCATCGTTGACGCCATAGGCAACACGCCCCTCGTCCGTCTTTCCCGCATCCATCCACAGGGCAACCTCGTCGCCAAGGTTGAATCGACCAACCCGGGCGGATCCATCAAGGATCGCATAGGACTTGGCATGATCGAGAGGGCTGAGGAGAACGGGTGGCTCAAGCCAGGGGACACAATTGTTGAGCCAACCTCGGGAAATACCGGTGTCGGACTCGCAATGGCCGCGGCCATCAAGGGGTACAAGCTGATCTGCGTGATGCAGGACAAGCAGTCCAAGGAGAAGCAGGATCTGTTGAGGGCGTACGGTGCAGCGGTGTTCCTGTGTCCAACGGATGTTGAGCCCGAGGATCCGGCTTCGTACTACTCCGTTGCCAAGGAGCTGTCAGGCCGGCCGAACCACTACCAACCGGACCAGTACACCAATCCCGCGAACCCCCAGGCACACGTACTCGCAACGGGACCTGAGATCTGGGAGCAAACCGATGGCAGGATCGACATCTTTGTCGCAGGCGTCGGAACCGGAGGGACGATATCTGGGAGCGCGACGTATCTGAAGGATCAGAATCCCGATCTCGTTGTTGTGGGTGTTGACCCTGAGGGGTCGATCTACACGGCGGAAACCGAGGATGACGTCACGGCGTACCTCATCGAAGGTGTCGGCGAGGACTTCTGGCCCGAAACCTACGATCCCGAACTCACCGACCGCTACGAGATGGTCGGTGATGCCGAAGCCTTTGAGATGGCCAGGAGGCTCGCCGTTGAAGAGGGAATTCTCGTCGGTGGCTCCGGCGGCATGGCGGTTGTCGGTGCTCAACGAGTGGCGATCGAGAATCCGGACGAGCTCACGGTCGTCATAATCCCTGATTCGGGCCGAAGCTATCTATCCAAGATCTTCAATGACGAATGGCTGGCGGCCAACGGCTTCGACACTGGCTGATGGTCGGAAACCCGATCAAGTGATCGGCTCCACAACGTGACCAGTTCCGGTCGTTGCGCGTCATACATGACACCAACACAGGAGAGACTTTGCAGACACCTTCAACGCACCGGTCGCGTCTCGCGCTGATGCTCATCGCCGTGGCACTCATCGCAGCGGCTTGTTCGAACTCAGGTGACGAAGCCGCTGTACGCGACTTCAGCGAGATCCAGTCGAGCGACTTCGAGTTCACAGTCGACGAGAACGGCGTTGCGAAAATGAACGTGTCAACGAACATCGATGCCGCATGCTCGATCTCCTATGGCGAGACTGATGCCCTCGGGACCATTGGCACCGACGACGACATGGGCGGCGCTGCCCACGATGACCATGAGGTGATCCTCGTCGACGCAGAGCCAGGCAAGACCTACAAGTTTCGCGTACAGGGTGCCGACGCAGAAGGCAACATCTTTCAGAGTGAGATTGCCTCCTTCACGCTTCCGGATACGCCTGTGGGTGGAGATGAGGCGATGGATGAGCACGGCACCAACGTCGCTGAGGGCGCTTCGGTCATCGATGTGAGTTCGATCTTCTCCGGCTCGTGGGCCGGCGAGAACGCGTTAGACGGGGACATGACAACAGAATGGGCGACGCAGGGAAGCGGCGACGACGCGTACATTGTGATCGACCTGGGGTCGGCCAAGCCGATCTCGGGTCTCGAGTTCATCACTCGCACGATGAGTGACGGTTCTGCCACGACCACCCAGTACACGGTGACCGTCGACGATGGCGATACCTTCGGCCCCTTCACTGCTGGCGATCAGAGCGACGCGGCATTTACGGAAGTCGACTTTGTCGGTCAGGTGCTCAGGTTCGATGTTGCAGTCTCGACAGGTGGGAACACGGGAGCAATCGAGATCAGAGCGTTCTCGTCCACGGGCGGATGAGTGTCGATTCGCGGGCAATCGTGACCGTAGGATGGCTGTCATATGACTGAGGACCAGTTCGAGACGATCGCGATTCACGCAGGTCAGGAGCCGGACCCGACCACGGGTGCAGTGGTTGTGCCGATCTATGCCACCTCGACCTATGTGCAGGAGGCACCAGGGGTGCACAAGGGATACGAGTATTCCCGCACCGACAACCCCACTCGAACGGCGCTCCAGACGCAACTCGCGGCTCTCGAAGGTGTGGGCGACGGGGATGACGGTGGTTGCGTAGCGACCTCCTCTGGCCTTGCTGCTACCGCGATGATCGGGTATCTGCTGGGCCCCGGTGACCACATTGTGCTTCCGAACGACGCCTATGGAGGTACGTTCAGGCTCGTTGCAAGTGTGCTGACTGAGCATGGCATCGAATGGAGTGCTGGCGATCTCACCTCTGCCGACGGAATCGCCTCGGCGATGAAGCCGAACACCAAGCTGGTCTGGGTTGAGACTCCGACCAATCCGCTTCTCCGGATCATCGACATAGCCCAAGCCGCAAGCTTCGCGGAGGAGAGTGGGGCTTGGCTTGTGGTCGACAACACGTTTGCAACGCCATATCTCCAGCAGCCGCTGAGCCTCGGCGCCGACATGGTCGTACACAGTTCGACGAAGTACCTAGGAGGACATTCCGACACGGTGGGCGGCGCGATCGTCACCAACGACGGTGAGCTACACGAGCGCCTGAGGTTCCTCCAGAACGCGACCGGCCCGGTACCAGGACCCTTCGATGCATATCTTGTGCTGCGAGGCATCAAGACACTGGCCGTGCGGATGGAGCGACACAATCAGAATGCTGCCATGATCGCCCGGTTCCTGGAGGATGACCCAAGGGTGGCAAACGTCTGGTATCCAGGACTTCCCGATGATCCGGGACACGCGACTGCCAAGGCACAGATGTCAGGATTCGGAGGCATGATCTCTTTCACACCGTCTGGTGGTCTTGAAGCTGCCGAGTCGATTGTGAGGACGACGAGACTCTTCTCGCTCGCCGAATCTCTTGGTGGAGTGGAGTCGTTGATCGAAATACCTGCCGTCATGTCCCATCTCGCTGTTGAAGGAACCGATCTCGAGGTCCCTCCAGATCTCGTACGGCTCTCGGTCGGTATTGAACATGCTGATGATCTCCTGAGCGATCTCGACAGGGCGCTTGGTTGAGCCGCCTCGCTGATCTCGGCTGGACTGACTCCTGGCAGGAGGCTCGCAACACGCTCGACGTACAGGGAGATCCTGCTCGAGTGGTGCGTCACGACGGGATCAAAGTGCTTGTGTCCGACGGCGAATCGGTTCAGCACGCTTCCTTTCCCAGATCGATGCAACTCGCGGTTGGCGATTGGGTTGTTGTGTGGAACGAAACTGTCCAGGGCCTTCTCCCGCGAAGAACAGTGCTCGAACGTGACCACGAGATCCGAGGGCCGCAGTTCATCGCTACGAACGTCGATCTCGTGCTCGTTGTCTTCGGCTCAGACAGGCCATTGCGACAATCCAAAGTGATGCGGTTCGTAGCGTTTGCGTGGGACATTGGGGCAACGCCGATTGTGGTCATCTCGAAGGTGGATCTGACGGACGGTAGTGCCAGCATGGTTGACCAGGTCGCTGAGTGGCTCCCAGATGTCACCGTGCTGAGGACGTCTGTCGATAGTGGTGAGGGAATCGATGAGTTGTTTGCGGTACTCGAAGGAAGGACAGGGACCTTCATCGGTGAGTCTGGAGCTGGGAAGTCGTCACTGGTCAATGCCTTGATGGAGGATGAGGTTGCATGGGTGGGTGAAGTCCGAGAGACCGATGCCAAGGGTCGCCACGTGACCAGCCACCGTGAACTGCATCTGTTGCCAGGGGGCGGGATGATCATCGACAATCCTGGCATCCGATCGTTGGGCCTTGCTGCGGATGGAGGGGGCGTCGAGGCACTGTTCGCCGACATCGAGGCGCTGGCAGCACTCTGTCGTTTCAGGGACTGTGCCCATGACACAGAGCCCGGTTGCGCGATCCGCGCTGCCGTGCAGGAGCGGTCGATTCCGTTCTCTCGATACCAGTCATATCTCCGATTCGTTGGTGAGCAGGGTGCTGCCCAGGCACGCGCTCACGACAAGGCCATCTCTGCCCACTTTCGCACCGAAGCCGCTGCAGCGCGCGAGGCTCGTGATGCGCGCGATGGTGATCCACTGACGTCAAGCGACTGACCCTCTCGGCAATCAAGGATCTCTGCTGTACCTATCGTGGTGGAATCAACGGAATGGAAACCATGGAACTGCCTGATGACATCAGATCCGCCCTCGACGAGAAGGTGTTCGTCCATGTTGCAACGCTCAATCCTGATGGATCGCCACAGGTGTCCGTGGTGTGGATGACGAGACGCGGTGACACCGTTCTGTTCTCGACCGCGGAGGGGCGGGTGAAGCCTCGGAACATCGCCAACGATCCAAGGGTGGCTCTGTCGTTCTCACCACCGGACGACACCGCCAAGAACATCGTGATGCAGGGGAGAGTTACGAAGATAGCTACTGATGGGACGTGGCTCATCGACGAGCTTGCAAACAAGTATGTCGGGCACGACTCGTATCAGTTCGCCAAACCTGGAGAGGTTCGAGTCAACTATGAGATCGAGATCGACCGCATCTCAATATGGGGATGAGCGTGGACGAGGGACGCCGAATCCATGATCGATGTTGACAGGCTCAGAGCCGATACGCCGGGTACCGAGAACGTAGTTCACCTCAATAATGCGGGTTCCTCATTGATGCCGCTGCCCGTGATCGACGCGATCCGTTCCTATCTCGACCGCGAGATCGGATACGGCGGCTATGAGACGCAACGATCCTTCAGGAACGAACTCGACCTTGTCTACAGCACGCTCGCGGAGTTGATCAACGCTGAATCCCACGAGATAGCAATCAGCGACTCGGCAACACGTGCCTGGGACATGGCCTTCTATTCGTTTCCGTTCGAGTCCGGGGATCGGATTCTCACCACGACAACGGAGTATGTTTCGAACTGGGCGGCCTATCTCCAATTGCGGGACACGAAGGGGATCTCCATCGATGTCGTTCCGAACACCGGAAGTGGTGAGTTGGATGTTGGGGCCCTCGAGTCGATGATCGACGACACCGTGAAGCTCATCACGCTGAATCATGTGCCAACGAACAGCGGTGTCGTCAATCCGGCTCGCGACGTCGGCAGGGTAGCCCGAGAGCACGGAGTGCCGTATCTACTCGACGCATCCCAGTCGGTTGGCCAGCTTCCGATCGATGTCGCGGACATCGGCTGTGACTTGTTGACGACCACCTCGCGAAAGTACCTCAGAGGGCCTCGGGGCGTTGGGTTTCTGTATGTGCGCTCCGACTTCCTCGAACATCTGAATCCCGTGTTCGTTGAGCTTCTCACTGCCCCCGTGGTGCTACCGGACCGGTACGAACTCCGCCATGACGCCAGACGTTTCGAGACATGGGAGAAGAACTACGCCAATGTGCTCGGTCTGGGCGCTGCCGCCGAGTACGCCATGGACCTTGGCGTGGCCGATATCTGGGAACGGATCCAATCCCTCGGATCGATGTCGCGGATGCTCCTTGGTGAGATCGATGGCGTCACGGCGAGAGACCTGGGGGCAGTGAAGTGCGGCATCGTCACCTTCGAGGTTGAGGGTCGTCACGCACTCGAGGTCCGTGAGCTACTTTCCGAACGGTCGATCAATGTGTCCATTTCGACGCCCCTTTCTGCGCCTGTCGACATGCACGAACGAGGTATCGATGGCCTCGTGAGAGCGTCCGTCCACGCGTTCAACACCGAGGAGGAGATCAACGAGTTCGCGGCAGCTATGCGGGTCATTGCGTAGACGATACGCTCGCCGAGCAACCGCTCTGCGGTCGCCGCTCGCGTACGGCAGACCGTCTACTCTCTACTCTTTCGGAAACGGCTCTCCGTTGAGGAATGCCTCGATGACACCGCGAGTGGCATCAACCGGAACAACATACGCCCGTCCGTCGCTCCCCTTCGAGTTCTTGACCGGTAGCGTGTAGGCATCGATGCTCTTCGTCTTGAGCGTGAGCGCGTCCTTACCAAGGCTTGCCATCATGGCGAGGCTCAGGCCTTCATCAGCCGTGATCTGATCCGCGAAGGTCGGAAGGAAACTCGGGAGATTGAACGCACTCCTTGGCGAGGTCACCTGGCTGAACATTGCGATGAGAATCTCCTGTTGACGACCCGTGCGAGAGATGTCGCCACCGCTCGTGCTCGTCCACTCACCGTTCTTGAAAATCTGATAATGCCGCGACCGCGCGTACGCGACTGCTTGCTCGCCGTTGAGCGTGTGTCGGCCTGCGTCGATCGTGAAACCCGACTTGCTGTCGCGTCCCGGATAGGCGAAGTCAAGCGTGACACCTCCGAGGGAGTCGACTATGGCTCCGACGCCTGCGAAGTCGATCTCCACGTAGTGGTGGATAGGGATACCGGTCTCGGATTGGATTGTTTGCACCAGGAGGTCCGGACCGCCGAGCACATATGCAGCATTGACACGGTTCGTGCCATGACCGGGGATGCTCGCTTTGAGATCACGCGGGATGCTCAGCATCTGGATTGCTTCGCCAGGCACGAGATGGGCAACGATCATCACATCGGTTCGGCGCCCAGCGAAATCCCCGAATGTGTCCTCCCAATCGGAGGGCAACGTGGATCTGTCATCAACGCCCACGACAAGTACGTTGACGACGTCTCCTGAGCCGGCCGCAAGCGTGTTGAGGGAAGTCAGGTCGCTTGCTTCGATACGATCGATCTTGCTCTCGGTGTAGGCGAGGTACCCGTAGCCCCCGAACACGACCAGAACCATGAGGCCCAGAAGAGCGAGCACGAACTTCTGCCCGCGCCCCCATCGCCGTTTCGGCGGTCTGAGGATCCATGGACCCATCTACCTGCACGCGCGGGATTTCTGGGAACGTTTCGGTTACGGAGGACATTGTGTGTGCAGGGTAGATGCATGACCTGAATAGTCAATGAGTGCCTGCCGGACCTGACAAGTCGTAGAGCAGGTACGCTGTCGCGATGTCGAGAAAGATCCATTCCCAGGACGTGACCATCGGCCCGGCTCGCGCAGGGGCGAGAGCGATGCTCAGGGCTGTCGGCCTTGGAGAGGATGATTTTGCTCGCTCCCAGATAGGTCTTGTATCGGCAGGAAACGAGGTCACGCCGTGCAACATCACAGGACCAAAGCTCACCGGGTTCGCCAAGATCGGTGTTCGAGAAGCCGGAGCTGTAGGGCTTGAGTTCGCGACGATTGCGGTGTCAGACGGCATAGCAATGGGCCATGAAGGGATGCGCGCATCCCTGGTGTCGCGTGAGGTCATCGCCGACTCCGTGGAACTCGTGATGCATGCCGAGCGGTTCGACGGGATGGTGTCCGTTGCCGGGTGTGATAAATCCTTACCGGGCATGTTGATGGCGGCCGCCCGTCTCAATCTTCCGTCGGTGTTCCTCTATGGAGGAGCATCGCTGCCTGGCCGTATCGACGGAGTTGACATCTCGATTGTTGATGTATTTGAAGGCATCGGCGCCCACAGCGAGGGGATCATTGACGATGATCAGCTGCTGCGTATCGAGCAGAATGCCTGCCCAGGCGTTGGGTCATGTGCGGGGATGTTCACTGCGAACACGATGGCCTCCGTTGGTGAAGCCATTGGAATGTCGCTTCCCGGTTCGGCGTCAGTCCCAGCAGTTGACAGCCGCCTCGAGGACTACGCACGGCGATCTGGTGAAGCGGTCGTTGCTCTCCTAGAGGCCGACATTCGCCCAAGGGACATCATGACCCGAAAGGCGTTCGAGAACGCGATCACCATTGTGATGGCACTGGGTGGATCGACGAACGCGGTACTCCACCTCCTCGGGATCGCAAACGAGGCTGGCGTTGATCTCACGCTTGAGGACTTCGACGAGATATCACGCCGAACGCCCCACATCGCCGATATGAAGCCATTTGGTAAGTATCACATGGTCGATCTGGATCGGATCGGGGGAATCCCGGTAGTCCTCAAGGCGCTACTCGACGCGGGGTATCTCCACGGCGATGTGATGACCGTGACCGGTGCCACGATGGCCGAGAATCTCGCGGATGTTGTCTTTCCGACAGGCCAAGATGTTGTTGTGCCCATCGGTGAGCCTCTGGCTCGAGAAGGTGGAATTGCGATTCTTCGAGGGTCCCTGGCACCAGAAGGGGCAGTGGTGAAGATCGCCGGGATCGAGCTTGTCGTGTTCGAAGGGACCGCAAAGGTGTTCGACGACGAGCAACATGCCCTCGAAGCTCTGTGGAACCATGAGCTCGAGCCGAACGACGTGGTGATCATTCGATATGAGGGTCCAAAGGGCGGCCCGGGCATGAGAGAGATGTTGGCGATCACCGCAGCTATCAAGGGCGCCGGCCTTGGCAAGGACGTGCTCCTGGTCACCGACGGCAGGTTCTCAGGTGGAACCACAGGGATGTGTATAGGTCACGTTGCGCCGGAGGCGGCGAACGGTGGTCCGATCGGACTTGTCAGGACTGGCGACCGCATCAGGGTCGACATCCCCAACCGTTCGATCGACGTTCTTGTGAGTGAGGATGAACTCGAGGAACGGGCGGGGACGTGGAAGCCCATCGATCCTCGTTACACCAGGGGCGCCCTCGCCAAATACGCAAGACTTGTCGGATCAGCCGAATCCGGAGCCGTCCTCGACTAAGCGGCTCCGTCTTCCGTCTACCGTCTACACTCCCCTTATGCATCTATCCATTGAATACTGCGCAGCCTGAAACTACACCGACCGTGCCGTGAGCATGGTTCAGGCAATACTCGGCAAGTATGAGCACTACATCGGTGACATCACACTTATCCCCTCCAAGGGTGGCGCGTATGAGGTCATCGCGGGCGACGATCTGATCTTCTCCAAGTTGGAGCTTGGCCGACACGCGACGATAGATGAGGTCATGGACTCCCTTGCTGGGATCATCGGACCCGTTCCGGATCCTGAGGGCTAGACATCCCAGGCGCGGTGTTGTCAAGCTTCTGAGTATCTGAGAACGGGCGATACCGTTCGCTCGTGCCAACAGGACACTCGAACACCGTTCTCGTATCTGACCTCCTGACCAGGGATGGTCCTCATACGATCGTCGCTGAGAACTTTCTGGTGGCGCGTTGTACAGGTTGTGGTGTTCACCTCGCCCATGATCCCCGATACGGGGAGTGGGGCGCATACTGCCCCAACTGCTGGGCCAGGACCCGCACGCCATAGTTCTGGCGGTCAGTCGGGCCAAACGGAGAGGCCTCGGTCGACGTTGACCGAAACACCATCGACGTACGTGTCAAGAACCTGTGCGTCACGAATCTGGGATGCTGAGGCGGTAGCAGGTTCGGCGTCGATGACTGCAATGTCCGCGGGACTCCCTATCGCCAATGGTTCCGGTTCTCGCAGCGCTCGGGCGGCACCGGACGTGAACATCGCCAATACCTCTGTCCCTGTGAGCCTCTCGTCGGGTGCTATTCCGTAGCGGTCCATGGCGGCCGCCATTCCCCACAGGGCTTGGGGTGGTTCAACCGGACAATCAGATGATCCCGCGACGGGTGCGTCGAATGAGAGCAGCGACCTGAAGGGATAGAGCCACGGGACACGGTCCCCACCGACCCTGCGGGCGACCCACTCGGATTCCGAGGCCAGGAACGCTGGCTGGACCACCGCGGTGACACCCAGCTCGGCGAAACGTCTGATCTGGGTAGGACTGATCACGGATACGTGCTCCATACGCAAGTCACGCGGGTCAGCACCTTCGGCTATGAGTTCTTCGAAGACGTCGAGTACGCCGTCAACGGCCCGATCACCGATTGCGTGAATGGCAACCATGCCGCCGAGCTCGATACTCCTCCTGGCAAGGTTCGTGTCCACCTCCGACAACCGGAGTATCCCCATCGACGGATCGTCGGCGAACGGGGCATGCATTGCAGCGGTGTGACCGCCGAGGCTCCCGTCTGCGAATCGTTTCAAACCGAGCCAGCTCAGGCGTGGACCCGCGTCGCTCAGAACGCTGGCAGCCTCTTCGAGGCGGGTTGTCGTTTCCACGGACGCGATCCCGTGTACCTTGATGGGTAGCCTCGCTGCCACGCCCCGCCAGAGTTCGAGCTCCCGTCGCTCTGTTGGATCCTCACCGTGGCCGATCATTGCACCGATCGATGTGATGCCAAGGCCAGCCAGCCCAACCAGAGCCGAGAGAAGTGACGCCTCATCCGGGTTCCCACTCCATGCAAAAGCTGGAGGAATCAATCCCATTGCGGTTTCGCGCAATACGCCGGTCGGATGACCAGCTGGGTCGTAGTCGATGGAGCCTCCGCTCGGTGCCTGGGTATCGCTCGTGACGTCAGATGCGTGAAGTGCAGCGGTGTTCGCCACTGCTACGTGGCCGCAGTATCGGTACACGACTACGGGGCGGTCCGGGATCGCGGCATCCAGGTCGATCCTCGTCGGGAGTCGGCGCTCGGCGAGGCTCTCATCGTCGAGCCGCGTCGCGACGACGGGCTGACCATCGGACAACGTTTTCGCAAAGGTCACCAATCTCCGCTGCAGATCCTTCATATCTGTTGCATTCTTGAGTGAGCATCCGGCGAGGAGCGCGGTGTACGCAACAGGGTGCGTATGCGCGTCCCTGAGTCCAGGAATGATCGTTGCGTCATATCTCGCGACTGCGATTCCGCTGCCGTCGAAGTCCTTGAGAGTGCCAATTGCAGCAACCTTGCCGTCAACAATCAGGATCGAATCACCGATTGTTCCTCTGCCAGTTGACACGGCACGCGCCGCGAGAATCTTCCTCAAGGCTTGATCATCTTGAGGGGCATCCACGACTCGATGATCGTGCGTAGATCGTCGTGAAGAAGACCATTCGACGCGACGACGAGGCCCATCATCGGCGTAGATTCGCGGCCCAAAGGGTCGGTCACCACTCCTCCAGCCTCCCTCACGAGGATCTCGCCGGCAGCACCGTCCCACGGCGCGATTCCCAGCTCCCAGTACCCATCGAACCTGCCCGCGGCCACCCACCCAAGATCGAGAGCTGCAGAGCCGAATCGACGGATTCCGTTTACCTGGCGGAGCACTTCGCGCACAACGATCGCTAGTTCGTCAGCCTTCTGGTCGTGGTCGTACGGGAAACCGGTCGTGACGACGGCGCGCTCGAGTGTTTTCGTCCCAGAGACGCTGATGACGTGTCCGTTCAGTCGTGCTCCTTCGCCCTCAGCCGCCGTGAAGATCTCGTCTCGCAGCGGGTCGTATACCACTCCAACGCGCCCCTCGTCGCCTTCATAGAGTGCAACCGACACGGACACGTGGGGAATGCCGTGAACGAAATTGACCGTTCCGTCGAGAGGATCGACGATCCAATGGCGCCCATCGTGGCGGGTGCCGCCACTCTCCTCGGCCATCACTTCGTCCTGCGGTCGATGTTTGGCAATGACTCCGAGGACGGCTGCCTCTGATGCAAGGTCAACCGCGGTGACCGGGTCGAACTTCCCCTTTGTACTTGGGATCAGGTGTCGTGCCAAAGTGGTCTGCAACGATGGCGCCGCCAACCTTCGCCGCTTCCATGGCCACGTGTAGATCGTCCATTGCTCATGAGAGTAGACGAATGGTGAATCGAGCTGAGAAGAGCCGGTCGTCGCCCAGCTGGCGCATACCGCTGCAACCATCTGCGCAAGTGGGCAGGACCGATATCCTGCTGTTCCATGATTCCTGTTCTTCTCACTGCTTTGAGCGCGCTCCTCATGTGGGCAGCGTTCCCTCCCCTGGGACTCGCACCGCTCGCCTTCGTTGCACCTGTTCCGTTGTTCCTCGCCCTTCGCTCGGTGGAGCGACCCATCTGGGCGCTGGCGCTGGGCTTTGGTTGGGGGGCGGCGTTCTTCGGTCTGCTTCTGAACTGGATCATGGTTCTCGGTTTTGTGGCTTGGTTCCCGCTCTCGATTCTCATGGGATCATTCAGTGCGTTGTTCGCCGTGTGGGTGTGGGCGTTTCGGCTATGGACCCCGTGGCGTTGGTTCTACATCACGATTGGGGGATGGGTCGTATTTGAGTTCGTCCGCGGCCATTTCCCATTTGGAGGGTTCCCGTGGGGAGACATCGGATATCCGGCAGCTTCGCTCCCGGGCGCTATTGGATCGGTCCAGTGGATCGGTCCTTCGGGATGGTCCGTTCTGGCTGTTGCGATCGCCGCTGGACTGACCCTGGTTATCGAGAACCGAAAGATGTGGAGATTCGCGGTCGATGCCGCGGCTGTGGTGATGCTCGTCATGATCGCCGGTGCATTTCTCGGGCCTACGCCCGCCGCCCAGGTGTGGAGAACAGCAATCGTCCAGGGTGGCTCGCCCTGCCCCCAGACGCACTGTCAGAATGAGACGAAACGGATCTACGAGCGGCACATCGAACTGACACGATCGATCCCCGAAGGAACCGTGGAGTTCGTCGTGTGGCCGGAGAACTCAGTTGGCGGCAGGTACGAGCCGGACACGAACGATGAGGTCCGCACTGAAATCGCCGAACAGGCAAGGCGACTTGACGCGCACATACTCGTGTCGGGCACGAGAACCGTTGGCGACGATCAGTTCATCAACTTCAACGTGCTGTATTCTCCAGACGGTGTGAAGATCGGCGAGTACCACAAGAGCCATCCAGTGCCCTTCGGTGAGTATGTGCCGCTACGTGGGCTGCTCGATTTCGTACCCCAACTCGATCAGGTTCCGAGGGACATGATCTCTGGGGCCCAGCCAATTGTGTTTCCAACCGAACAGGGTGTCGTTGGTTCCGTGATCTCATTCGAGGGAGCGTTTGCACGTTCCATGCGTTCAGTTGCAAAGGCCGGTGCCCAGGTGATGGTTGTTGCCACCAACGAGAGCAGTTTCGGTGACTCGGCGGCATCGGATCAGTTCATCGGCCTGGTTCGAGTCAATTCGGCAGGCATCGGTCTCGATACTGCCCTCGGCGCTATCACAGGTAAGTCCACCTTCATTTCGGGCGGTGGGCAGGTGGGCGACGAGACGGATCTTCTCGAGACGACCGTTCTGTACGGGTTGGTCCAGTTCACGACCGACACTCCCACCGTGTGGGTGCGTTTTGGGGACTGGCTTGCAGCCCTTGCAGTGCTGCTGGGGGTCGTTGCCCTCGTCGTCCCTGGTGATCGGAGCAGTGATCCGATGGGATCCGAACCGAGACAATGACATTTTGTTTTGCACCTTGCCGTAGTGGCAATTAGACTCAAGGCTCCCGATATTTCTCGGTGTACAAGTTGCGTGCCATGGGCACCGACCTGCACAACGTCAACGGACTGAAGAAAGGCACAATAAGAACCATGTCGGACATTCTCAAGGCATCTCGGCCGAAGGGTCGCTCACGGCGGCCCAAAACATACGACGAGGAGCGCACCTGCGCCGGTGCGGATTGCACCACAAAGCTGTCCAAATACAACAGGGCAGAGTTCTGCCACAACCATCGTCCCGTCCGCTATCCACGACTTCGCGGTGTATTGACGTCAGAGGAATAGGGTAGGAAAGACCGAGAATCAAGAGGGCCCCGGCACATGCCGGGGCCCTCTGTTCGTCTGCCTTCGTCCTGTGTCCTTGCGACCAGCGCTCCTGGCTCGACATCGACACCTCGAACGTTCCTGGACAGGGCACTAGCCCTCATACTTGGCGATAGCGTCGTCGAGGATGTCGATGCCTCGGTCGAGGTCCTCATCTGACACGTTGAGGGGTGGGATGAATCTGATGACATTGCCATCAGGGCTGCAGTTCAGGATGAACATGCCAGCGTCGAGCGCGTACTGGCCAATAGCGCCGAACGCATCTATGTCCGGTTCGTTGCCCTCGGTAACCAATTCGATCCCGATCATCAGGCCAAGACCTCGAACGTCGCCCACCATGCGATGTCGATCCTTGATCTCGTTCCAGCGTGAGAAGGCGTGTTCCGACAACCGGTTGACGCCTGGGATGACTTTCCGCAACGCGTCAACGTTCGCTGCGGATGCCGCGCATGACACCGGGTTTCCACCGAAGGTCGTGCCATGTGACCCTGCGGGGAAGGCGTCGAACACTTGAGCAGATGCACCGACAGCTGACAGAGGCAGACCGTTTGCGATCGCCTTGCCCATGACCAGGATGTCGGGGCGAACGTCATATACCTGGCTCGTGAACCAGTCCCCGGTCCGGCCAAAGCCCGTCTGAACCTCGTCCAGGATCATGAGGATTCCGTGCTCATCGGCAATGGCTCTGAGTGCGTGTATGAACTCGTGGCTTGCTGGGTAGTAGCCGCCCTCACCCTGGAGTGGCTCGACGAGGAAGGCCGCGATCTCACCGGGCGTCACCTCGTGCTTGAACTTGAACTCCAACTCTCTGAGCGCGTACGCATTGGCTTCCTCTTGGGACATCCCCCACCGGAACGGATGCGGGGAAAGGAGTAACGAACACTGACGGCACGAGGGGGTGATAGCCCTGTCTGTACTTCGCCTTCGACGTCGTGTAGGTGACGGATCCCATCGTCCTGCCGTGGAAGCCGCCGCGGAACGTCATGATGCCTTGACGACCGGAGACCTTTCGGGCGAGTTTGACGGAGGCCTCGACCGCCTCGGCGCCTGAGTTCATGAACAGCACCTTGTCGATGCCATCCGGAGCGATCTCAATGATGTTCTCAGCGGCTGCGACTATGGGCTCGTAGAGGAACGAGCCTCCTGCGTGCCAGAGCTTGTTGAGTTGGTCTTGTGCTGCGGCAACAACGGAATCAGGGCGATGGCCCATGTTCGTTGTGGCGATCCCGCATGCGAAATCGAGATATTGGCGACCATCGGCTGCTGTTACCCAGCTGCCTTTGCCCTCGACGATCTCGACCTGGTAGTCGAATTGGATCACCGGAGCGATGATTTCTTCGAATCGGTTCTGGAGGTCAGTCATGGTGGAACTCCTTTCGGTACTGAGGAATAGTGAACGCGTATGTGGGGTGAATCGCTAGGGGGAGGCGAAGAGGTGGCTTCGCGCGTGTCTTGGGCTCCTCATCATGGCGCCAATCGTAGCTGTCGAAGTGGGATGCCGAAGCCGCGCAGCGCTATTCGCCTGTGAACTCGGGCGGTCGCTTCTCGAGGAACGCCATTGTGGCCTCGACGAAGTCGTTCGAGTGGAGGAAGGCCGTGTTCCACAGAGCAACGTAGTCGAGATTCTCCTCGACGGACCGCCCCTGACCGGCGGAAAGCACTGCCTTGGCACCCTGCACAGCGAGCGGCGAATTGGCCGCTATTTCACGGGCGACGTCGACGGCCGCTTTGTAGGTTGCATCAGCATCGGCGAACACGCGAGAGACCAATCCCATGTCCCTGGCCTCTTCGGCATCGAAGTCCCTGCCCGTATAGACGATCTCAGCGACACGGCCGGGGTCGATGATCTGTGGGAGCCGTTGCACCGTGCCGACGTCCGCCACCATTGCAATCTTCGTCTCGCGAACGGAGAACGTGGCCTCAGTCGCCGTGTATCGGATGTCGCACGCGGTGATGAGATCGATCCCTGCTCCGATGCAGTATCCGTGGATCGCTGCGATAACCGGCTTGGGACAGTCCGCGATCGAGGAGAAGGTCTTCTGCATCTTCTTGAGTGCCTCGTACATTGCTCTGCGTTTCCCGACTTCTGACGTCGGTACGGGGCTGAGATCAGGGTCGATGCCGCCATTCATGAAGATCGGACCGAACGCCTTCAGGTCGATACCGACCGTGAAGGCATCGCCTCTTGCGGCGACAATGACGACTCGTGTCTCGTTGTCTCTGGCCAGTGCATCCATCACTTCGGGCAGATCGACCCAGAAGTTCTGCGCGAACGCGTTTCGCTGCTCCGGCCGATCGAGCCAGACGGTTGCTATGTGTCCATCGAATTCGACGGAGAGAACAGCTGATTGCGGGATGTTGGCGCGGGTCATGAGGCCTCCGTTGAAGGTAGAGGGTAGACGGTAGACGGACATCGGGACCCCGAACTCACGTCCTCGTGGGGAACCTCTCTGCCATTACCCACCGTCACAGCTGCAGTCGGCGTGGGAACCGGCGCACATGCCGACTGGGAGCCGGCCCGATTGAAGGAGAGAGTTATGGCACTACTAGGTGCTTTCCGGAATCGTTCGGCGGTGCGCGTTGTCGTCGCCGTCATGGCGATCGCTGTCGTGACTGTCGCGTGCACGTCCGCGGGCGACAATTTTCAACAGGCGAGCGCGAAGCTCGATGGAGGAGAGGGGGCATCATCCCCGATACCAGCGGTATCGCGATCAGACGTTGGAGGCGAAGCCGTTGAGGCCGCCGAAGATGGATCTGGTTCCGAAGCCGACTCGGTTGCGGTCATTGCTGAGGACGGCTCGATCGCCTTTCAGGCGACTTCGTCACAGGTGTTCGATGCAAAGATCATCAGAGACGGGCGGCTGGATCTTCGCGTTGAGCCCGGCTCATTTGGCACGAGTGCAGAACAGGTAAGGGTTATCGCCGCTGATCTCGGTGGATACGTGGCCTCAGGAGAGACTCATATCGAGGAGCTCGAGGAAGACAGATACGCAGTGGGTTGGTACACGATGCGCATTCCGAGCGGTCGCTTCGATGAAGCTGTTGGCCGCGTCGAACAGTTGGGAGAGCGCGTGTCGGCGTCGCTCTCGAGCCAGGACGTCACCGAGGAGTACGTCGATCTCGAGGGGCGTCTCAACTACTGGCGCCAGCAGGAAGCGTTCTACTCGAACCTCATGGAAGAGGCGACAGAGGTCAACGAACTGATCGCCCTGCAGAACCAGATGCAAGAAGTGCTGCTTACGATTGAACAGATCGAAGGCCGAAAGCGCTATCTCGACAGTCGCACAGACTTCGCAACGCTGACCGTTGGCCTGACCGAGGTACCCGGTGGACCGGTAGCACCCCCGGTCGAGCCGGTACCGACCGATCCAGGAACCATCGAAAGGGCCTTTGCACAGGCCGGTGAGGTGCTGCTTGGGACCGTTGCGTTCATTATCGTCGCTGCCGCAGTTGCGATACCGATCGGCATCCTGGTGCTGATGGTGTACGGCGTGCTGCGAGCGGTTCTGGCGACAACCCGCCGCAGGGAGAACCCCGCCGAGGGCTGATCCGCGTACCCGTCCGTTCGTGCGTTGCGCAGGAACGGACGGAAGGGTCAGGTACCCAACCGGGAGGGGTCAGGACTTGAGGGTGAACGGGGGGTATTCGTCGGTGAGAGCTGCTATCCAGCACCAGGTTCGTGCCCACCATCGGTGGAACCCGACGAAGTAGAAATGGAGTGCAAGGGGGAGCGTCCCTGTAACGAGGATGTACACGAACCCGACCCACGCGGCGACGAGTGTTCCAAGGGTGAGCCAGAGCAGGATGAAGAGGTGTGGGAGTGCCAGGAGGGGTCGGAGAAAGAGAATCCCCGCAACGGCGAGGAGTCGGCTCTGCGGTTCTGGTGCCTCGACAACTGTCACCTGCGCGGGATAGTTGTCATCGGTGCCGAATGTTGGGTAGACGTCTGTTGTGCTTGTGAACCAGGCAAACACCCGACTTCCCCACGCGACAAAGATGATCTCGAGATTCTCGACCCAGTAAGGCTTGCCCTCCCCTGGATGAGGATGTACCAATAGCCGATCCAGACGACGAACTGCACCGCAATGAAGTAGGCGGTTAGCAGGAACAGATGGGGGATGAGCAGAACCGCCTTCAGGAACAGCACTATTCCCATCAGTGCAAGGAAACGATTGCGCTCCTCATCATCCACGGGGACGCTGAAGTCAACTGGATAGGCCGATTCGGTCATTTCCACCTCGATCGCTGATACTCATTGAACTCATCTGTCAGAAGGCTCCTGGTGGAGTTTCCCATACGTACGTAGAAGTCCGCCGTTCTTCCACCCTTTGGCGTGTCCAGGAACACGGGACGATCCGACTGCGCAACGGTAACAACGACCACGTACTCACCCGCATAGGGCTCGAATTCGATTGTCACGAACGCAACGGCAGGCTTGCCAAGCGTTCGCTGCAGATGGTCGACGAGCCACAGTTGGTACCGATCATGGTCCGGTTCCTTCATAACAGCAAGGTCCCTGTCGAGACCGACGGCTCGTCCGTCGTCGTTGACCCCGATGATCAGCACGCCCCCCTCGCCGTTGAGGAAACCCGCAACGGTCTTGGCCGCTACGAGTTCGATAGCGTCATCCCGAGCACCTGTGTGGAGGTTCACCCTGGCCGTTGACTTGAACTCGACGGTCGATGACTCTCCGACCGAGATGAGGTCAGTGATCGACGGTCTGGGCTTCTCCCTCCATCCAAAGTGGTCAGCCGCCCACAAGAACAACGCGAGGACGATGACCGAACCGGCAATGGCTCCGATCGCGGTGCCGAGGTCGAATCGATCGCGATCTGCAGTGCCGGTGAAAAAGTTGATCGCTCCGCCCCGAAGGCTGCACCAACCATCCCGACTATCGTGGTCTCTGCGAGTGACAGCCGTTGTTCACCTGGTAGAAGAAACCGGGCAATCGACTCAAGAACCAGCCCAGCGGCGAGTATCGCGATGATGAAGAGGGACGTTTCCATTCGTCAGCCAGCGTACCGGGTCAGCGGAGTTCGACGCCGCGGTCGCCTTCGAGGATGTGACCTATCACAACCGCATCGAGATCTGACGTTTCGAATGCGGTGAGGGTGGGGTCAACATCGGCCTCACTCACGACGCAGGTGAAGCCGATTCCCATGTTGAAGGTTCGGAACATGTCACCCATCGAGATATCGCCGATCCTCTGGATGACGTTGAATACGTGAGGCACCTCCCATCGCGATCGTTCGACCACGGCACGCGATCCCTCGGGGAGAACTCGAATCACATTTCCCGGCAGCCCACCGCCTGTTATGTGTGCGAGGCCGTGCGGTCGGACTCGAGCAAGCATGTTCACAACACCGGGGGAGTACACGATGCTCGGTTCCAGGAGTACCTCAGCAGTTGGTGTGTCAGTGTCGGGGAACGTGCTGTCAAGAGGGAGGCCCTTGACGACAACCGCTCTCACAAGGCTGAACCCGTTGGCGCGAAGGTTGGGACTCTTTACACCGATAATCACGTCGCCGGGGCCAACATGCGAGGAGTCGATCTCTTCGCCAAGCTCGACAATTCCAAGGGCAGTGGCAGCGATGTCGAACTGGTCGGGTGGCATCACGCCCGGATGCTCGGCAGTTTCGCCACCCAGTAGAGCGACGTCCGCATCGTTGCACGCGTCGGTGATCGACTCGATAAGTGTCTCGACCCGGTCAACATCGAGTTTGCCCACGGCGATGTAGTCGGTCATTGCAATGGGCTGTGCCCCCGCAGCGGCGAGGTCGTCCGCGACTGTGGCCAGCAGGTCATAGCCGAGGCCCTCGAGTAACCCGGTCTGGCGTGCGATCTCAGCTTTCGTCCCTACTCCGTCGGTGGACATCATGAGCACAGGGTGTTCGAACCCCGCCGGAATCTGGATCCCTGCGGCAAAGCCACCAAAGGCCCCAACCACGTCCTCGGTCCACGTTGACGTAACCCTCCAACCGATTCGATCGACGAGTTCGTCTGCTGCGCTCAGGTCCACCCCTGCATCCTCATAGCTCGTCATGAGGACCTTTCGAGCAGGAACTTGCCGTCGGCGATCGGTATGTCCGTTGGGTACTGGCCCGAAAGACACGCCGTGCAGAAGATGTCCTGATCGGCACCGGTCGCGTCGATGAGATTGTCGAGTTCCAGATACTCGAGAGAGTCAACATCGAGTGCCTCTGCGATCTCATCGATCGACCGATCAGCGGCGAGAAGCGTAGAGCGATCACCCGTGTCCATGCCATAGAAGCAGGGCCATCGGTAGGGAGGGGATGAGATTCGTAGGTGCACCTCGGTCGCCCCGGCTTCGCGCACGATCGCAACGAGTTGCTTCGTTGTCGATCCTCGAACGATCGAGTCATCGACCAGCACGACCCGTTTGTCCTCAATCATGCCAGGCATTGCGTTGAGTTTCATGCGGACACCCCGTTCGCGCATCGCCTGGGCTGGTTGGATGAAGGTTCGTCCGACGTATCGGTTTTTCACGAGCCCATCAACATAGGGAATGCCTGAGACTTCGGAGAATCCTTGCGCCGCGGGTATCCCGGACTCAGGGACGGGCACTGTGATGTCGGCCTCCACCGGCGCCTGGTCGGCGAGTGCACGCCCCATCCGCTGCCGTGCCTTGTGAATGGTCTGACCGAGAAGCGTTGAGTCTGGCCTTGCGAAATACACGAACTCGAAGATGCAGAGGCGAGGCTCGGTGGGTTCGAACGGGAACGAACTCTGAGGGCCGTCCTCTCCGATGACCACCATTTCTCCTGGTGCCACTTGTCGAACGAAATCTGCGCCAAGAATGTCGAGGGCGGCAGTCTCGGAGGAGAGGACCCAGCTGTCGTCGAGTTTGCCGAGACACAGTGGCCTGAAGCCGTGGGGATCGCGGACACCGACAAGGGTCGTGGTGTCCATGACACAGAGCGTGAAGGCCCCTTGGAATTGCGGAAGTGTCCTCGCGAGCGCGTCGGCCAAGGAGATTCCTTCCTCGGTCATTGCATGGGCAATTGCCTCGGTCATCAGCTCGGAATCTGTAGTTGCCGCCAAGGGGCCCATCTGAGACGCGAGCGTGTCGGTGTTCGTAAGGTTGCCGTTGTGTGCAAGGGCGATGGCGTTCCAGCCGAAGTGTCTGAATACGGGTTGAGAGTTCTCCCACGAGTTCGAGCCGGTGGTTGAGTATCTCGTGTGTCCCACCGCGAGGCTTCCTGGCAGGCCGGCAAGGACCGTTTCATCGAACACCTGGGCGACGAGACCCAGGTCCTTGTACACCGTTATGTTCTCGCCGTCGCTTACCGAGATTCCCGCGCTCTCCTGTCCTCGATGCTGGAGAGCGAAGAGTCCGAAGTACGTGAGGCGAGCGGCTTCGATGTCGCGTCCCGAGACGCCGAATACGCCGCAAGCTTCACCTGGGCGGTCAGTGAGGTTCGGATTTTCGAGGGCGTGCTCGTTCACGGCGCGCAGTGTACCCAACGCTTGGCGCGGCCGGTCACACGATCATTACGGTGACCGCGGCCCCCACAGCTACGACGACGGCGATGATCGTTCGAATCGTTCTCGCGTTCGGCCGTCCTACCGCGAGTACCGACCACAGCCAAGCGATTAGAATTCCACCGGCAAGTCCACCGAGGTGGGCTCGCCAGTCGATTCCCCCGACGAACAGGGGGAGTGCGAGGTTTATCGCTAGAAGCACCCCGAGTTGATTGAACATCGAGCGTCCGCCGGGAGTACCTCGCATCTTCCATGCAACGAACATCCATGCGCCCAGGAGGCCGAAGATCGCTCCCGATGCCCCGATTGAAACCTGTGCGGTATCTCCGAAGATATAGGAGACCATTCCACCGGTTCCAGCGGTTGCAACATAAAGAGCGGCGAATGCAGGACTTCCCACCTGCTGCTCCAACCTCGGGCCGAACAGATAGAGCGCATACATGTTGAAGAGCACATGCATCATCCCCCCGTGAAGTAGGGCTGCCGTGAAGATCCGCCACCACTCTCCCGCTTCGACCAGGAAGTTCGCTTGCGCAAACGTCTGGAACAGCCAGCGATCGGCATCTGGGGATAGCAAACCGATGACGAAGATCCCGGCCGTGATCGCCATGATCGTGAAGGACACAGGTGCCGTCTGGAAGGAAGGCCGACCGAATGACGCTCGTGCGTTGACCACGCGTGCCCTGCCCTGGGGGGCTGCGCACTCGGGGCACTTCTGGCCGACTGAAGCGTCGCGGCTGCATTCGACGCAGATCGACTTGCCGCAGGATGTGCAGCTCAACCCGGTGATGCGATCCGGGTGGCGGTAACAGGTTGGAACAGTTTGCTCGGTCATTGGAAGTAGAACGGTAATGGTGCTGGCCATGTTCCTTGAATAGGCACCGAAGTATTTCAGTGGTCCATCCTGCGTGGAAGTGCGTTGCGCCAGATGGCGGCGGCCTCGGTAACACCGATGGATCCAGCATCTCCATAGTCCAGATCCAAGCCCCCAACAGTTCCGATCCTACGATGGGGCGCATCGGAGGTGAGCGTGTCACGCAGCGTCATCGCGATGAAACGGAGCGGCGTCTCATCGAATAGCTCGGGTCCCGGGACCGCGTCGATCGTCACACCAACATTGGACTTGATGGCGATCTCCGCGAGGGCGACTGCCATTCCCCCGTCTGAGATGTCGTGGAGCACAGGTGTATCAGATGCAAGGGCCACGGCTGCGTCGATGACGGTACGGGCCATTTCTGGATCTGCCTCCACTGGACGCCCACCCAGGTTGTCGTTGATGATCCGGTCGTAGGCTGAAGCAGCGAAATCACCCTGGGGCTCCGGACCGACGAGCCAGATCGACATGCCATCCTTGGCTCTGTCAAGGCGAGGGGGGTTCTCTGGCATGGGATCGCAGAAGCCGAGCATTCCCACCACAGGGGACGGGTAGATGTCGATGCCGTCGGTCTGGTTGTACAGGGACACGTTGCCGCCGACGACGGGAACGTTGAGCGTTTCACACGCTGTGGCCATGCCTTCTATTGACTCGATGAGTTGCCACATAACGCCCGGCTCCTCTGGGTTTCCGAAGTTGAGGTTGTCGACCAGTGCATGGGGACTCGCGCCTGTGACCGCCACGTTGAGCGCCGATTCGTAGACGATCCTTGCTGACCCGCGTCTCGGATCGAGGTAGGTACGGAGCGAGTCTCCGTCGGTCGAAACGGCAAGTGCCTTCTCCGTGCCCTTGATCCGCAGGAGCGATCCGTCGTGACCAGGTTCTATCACGGTGTTGAGAAAGAGCATGTGGTCGTACTGGCGGGAGATCCAGGACCGGTCGCCGATCGCTGGGTCGTCAAGTAGGACGCGGAGAACCTCACCGGCGTCGATGTCGTCTGGTATCTGTGGTGCGTTGGCCCATGCCTCGTCCAGGTAGCTCGGTCGCTCGGCTGGACGGTCATATCTTGGGGCATCGTCGGCGAGGGAAGCCGCGGGAACCTCACCGACCAATTCACCATTCGAGTAGATCGAAAGATCAGGCCCTGACGTCACCGTACCGATGGTCGATGCTTCGATTTCCCATTTGCCCGCGATCCCAAGCACCTCAGCCTCGTTCTCGGGCGTCACGACCGCAAGCATCCGTTCCTGGGATTCTGACATGAGGATCTCGCCCGGCGTCATGTCGCTTTCGCGCAGATGCACACTGTCAAGATCGACGTCCATGCCCATGCCACCGTTTCCAGCGACCTCCGAGGTTGCACATGAAATACCTGCCGCACCGAGATCTTGTATCGCAACAACGAGGCCCCTGTCGTACAGCTCGAGACAGGTTTCGATGAGCTTCTTCTCCTCGAAGGGATCTCCGACCTGGACATTCGGACGCTTCGCCTCATCGCCCTCCTCAAAGGAGGCCGAAGCGAGGATCGAGGCTCCTCCGATACCGTCACGTCCTGTGGCGTTGCCGAGCAGAATCGCAAGGTTTCCCTCACCTGAGGCTGCCGAAAGGACAAGCTGTTCCTCTTTGAGCAACCCGAGAGCCATGACGTTCACGAGCGGGTTCGTCGAGAACCTGTCTGCGAACTCGACCTCGCCACCGAGAGTTGGAACGCCAACAGCATTGCCATAGCCAGCAATTCCCGACACAACGCCCTCGAACAGGAAACGGTTGTGCGGTTGATCGAGGGGTCCGAATCGCAGTGGGTCCCATAGAGCGATAGGTCGGGCACCCATCGTGAATATGTCACGCAGAATCCCACCAACACCCGTTGCAGCGCCCTGGTATGGCTCGACGAGTGACGGATGGTTGTGGCTTTCGATGCGGAGTGCTGCCAGCCATCCGTCGCCAAGATCCACGACTCCAGCGTTCTCGCCGGGACCGACAACGACCCAGGGTTGATCGCTCGTGAAGCGGCTGAGATGGGACCGCGACGACTTGTATGAGCAATGCTCTGACCACATGACCGAGTACATCGCCAGTTCAGCAGCGAGAGGTTCACGGCCGAGGATCTTGATGACATCCCGATACTCGTCGTCGGTCATCCCGAGCTGTACGTGCTCCGGCACCTCTGTCGTGGTCACGCATCCACCAGATATGTCGATGCAACGAAGCCCTCGAGGAGAACCATGCCGTCCGCCGAACCGAGGATCTCCTCCGATGCTCTCTCTGGGTGTGGCATGAGCCCGGCAACGTTTCGATTGGCGTTGGTGATGCCGGCAATGGAGTTCGTCGACCCATTCGGGCTCGCGTTGTGGTCGATGTTGCCGTTCGCATCGGAGTACCGCAGAATGACGTCCCCTTCGGCTTCGATTCGGTCGACATCATCAGCGACGTAGTTCCCTTCGTACGAATTCAGGGGGATCGACAGCACTTGACCTATGTCGGCTGCGCGGGTGAGGATGCTGTCAGTCGACTCGACTCTGAGATGCACTGGTTCGCAAATGAATCTGAGATCTCTGTTCGCTACGAGGCCACCGGGAAGCAGTCCTGCTTCGGTGAGAATCTGAAACCCGTTGCAGACACCGAGTGTCGGGACGCCCCGACCGGCAAGGTCCACCACCGCGTCCATGACGGGGGAGAAACGTGCGATTGCGCCTGTCCGCAGATAGTCGCCGTGGGCGAAGCCACCTGGGAGCACGATGCCTGATGCTCCGGTGAGTTCGGTGTCGCGATGCCACACCATCTCGGTGTCGGCTCCAGCCAGGCTGAGCGCATGAACGATGTCGAGTTCGCAGTTCGTGCCAGGAAATACGACGACGGCGATCGTCACGCCAGGGCCTCGATGGTGTAGGTCTCCATGACGGGATTCGCGAGGAGCTTCTCGCACATCGCTTCGATAGCGGATCGCGCCTCTTCTGGTGTCGCAGCGTTGATCTCCACCGAAATCGTACGACCGTACGACACCTGTTGTACGCCGTCGAAGCCGAGGTCGTTGAGGGCCGTCTTCGTTGTCGTGCCCTCGGGGTCAGAAAGACCAGCCTTGCGTGCGATTGATATCGTGAACGAATATGTCACGATGCGCCCGTCGCCTCGAGATAGTCGGCGAATCTGGATCCGGTGAGGCGCTCGTAGGCCTCGACATAGCGGTCAGAGGTCTCCTGAATGACTGCCTCGGGCATGGCCGGCGCCGGCGGTGTCTTGTCCCATCCGTCCTGTTCCTCGAGCCAATCTCGCACCGGCTGCTTGTCGAAAGATGGCATGACTGACCCCGGCGTCCACGTGTCGGCAGGCCAGTAACGCGACGAGTCTGGCGTCAGAACCTCATCGATGAGAATGATCTCACCATCGACCATGCCGAACTCGAACTTCGTGTCGGCGAGGATGATGCCTCGATCCGCCGCGTACGCCGCGCCGGTGAGATAGATATCGATACTGCGTGTCTTGAGTTCCTCGTACAGGTCGCTACCGACGAGAGCCCTCGACTCTCTCTCGGTGAGGTTCTCGTCGTGACCGTCCTCTGCCTTCGTTGCGGGGGTGAATATGGGCACCGGGAGCCTGCTTGCCATCTCAAGCCCGTCGGGGAGATGCTCGGTCGTGGGCCCCCCACCGGACGCATACTCCTTCCACGATGATCCGTACAGGTAGCCTCGCACGACGCACTCCATCAGGATGACCTCGGCGGCGTGGACAAGCATCGAACGACCCGCGAACTCGCGCTGCTGGTCCGAGGTGAGAAAACCCATTTCGGCTGTGTTCGTTGAGATGAGGTGGTGTGGCGTGGCGAGGATGTCGAACCAGTGGTCCGATACGCCAGTGAGGACCTGACCCTTGTGGGGTATGTCCTCGGACAGCACAACGTCGAAGGCAGAGATCCGGTCGGAGGCAACGATGAGGAGCTGATCGTCGTCGACCCGGTAGATCTCGCGTACCTTTCCCGATCCGATGTGTTCCAATCCCGCCACGAACACCAGATTAGCGGTCGGCGGTCACCTGTACCCTTCCCCCATGCCAGATGCCGAGAACCCCTGGGGACCGTTCGACACACCGTTTGACGCACTTGGTGGTGAGGAGACCGTTCGAGCAATCGTCGATCGGTTCTACGACATCGTCGACTCTGATGCTCCTGTGCTGCGTGCCATGTTGCCGAAGAACGATGCTACGTCACGCGATAAGCTCACTGCGTATCTCATCGAGTGGACGGGCGGACCCGCTCTGTACTCGACAGAGAGAGGCCACCCCCGGATGCGGATGCGCCATGCTCCCTTCGAAATCGGTCCCGATGAGGTCGTGACCTGGCTGGCTTGCTTCGCGCAATCATTGAACGACAACAGGGTGAGTGGTGAGATCCGCGAGTTTCTCGACACCCGAATCGCCGCCCTCGCCCGCCACATGCAGAACGTGGGCTGAATCAGCCGTCACGTTCCTCGAGCAGGCTGAGGAAGTTTCGCGGCGAGTAGACGGGGATTCGGCCAGCTAGGTCCAGCAGGTCTCGATCTCCGGTGACGAGAACGGACCGAGTGTTCTCCGCCAGTGCGATGAGATAGTCGTCATGCGGGTCCACCGAGGTGACCGTCGGCGGAGCTTGCGGATCCGAACGAACCGATGCTTCAGTTCGGAGCAGCGTGATGAGTTCGTCAGCCTCGTCCGGATGGACACGGCTGACGATTCTCGGATAGTCGAAAGCGCGCTTCAGTTCATCGAGGAGTTTGGCGGAACACACGACTTCATAGCTGCCCTCAATCCAGATTCGGAACACACGTGCAGGTGTTCCACTGCGCGACAGGGCAGCAGAGATGATCACGTTGGGGTCGAGGACCGCTCTCACCGATTGGTTTGGCGTGCGGAGGTCTGGGCCTCGATGGCGAGTGTCATCGCCTCACTCTCCGGCATGTCGTTCTGCTCCCAGAGGCGATCCATGAGGTCGAGACCGAGGCTCCTTCTCACAGCTTCCTCGATGATCTCGCTTTCGCCGCGGCCGGTGCGAGCGGCTCGCACCTTTACGGCGCGGAGGAGCTCCTCGTCGATGGTCAGAGTTGTGCGAGTTTTCGGCATAGATACATCATAGCATCATGATGTTCAGTTTGAAGAGTGTCTGTGCTTCAGATCAATTCGGCTGACGTGAGCCGGTCGAAGACCACGGTGGTGTTGGCGAGAGCTTGTTTGGGATCGAAACGGGATTTCAGAGTTTGCTCGTCGAGGAGGACAGCGTCGTCGCCGAGCAGGTTCTCGAGGAAGGTTCCGTCTCCGTCCCAGGTCATCATGGCATTGCGCTGGACGAGGCGGTAGGCCTCGTCACGGGTCAGGCCTGAGTCGATGAGCGCGAGCAGTACAGCCTGGGAATACACGAGTCCCTTCGTTGACTCCAAGTTTGCGAGCATTCGTTCGTCGTCAACGATGAGGTTCTCGATCAGGTGAGTCATTCGAACCAATGTGTAGTGCAGGAGGATCGTTGCGTCGGGGAGTGCGACCCGCTCGACCGATGAATGTGAGATGTCGCGCTCATGCCACAGCGCCACGTTCTCGAGACCGGCCGACGCGTACCCGCGCAGCAGCCTTGAGACGCCGGTGAGATTCTCCGACGCAATCGGATTTCGCTTGTGCGGCATTGCCGATGAGCCCTTCTGGCCCTTACCGAATGACTCGCGCACCTCACCGACCTCGGAACGCTGGAGATGCCTGATCTCGGTCGCGAAACGTTCGATGGACGATCCGATCAATGCAATCACAGAGAGGAAGTGAGCGTGCCTATCACGAGGGATGACCTGGGTCGACGCTGGCTCAACATTCAGACCCAGCGCTCCACACACATATGTCTCGACGGCCGGTGGGGTGTGGGCATAGGTGCCCACAGCGCCCGAGATCTTCCCGAAGGACACGCCGTTGACGGCGTCCACGAGACGTTCGTGGTCGCGCTCGACCTCGAATGCCCAGTTGGCAAGCTTCAGCCCGAAAGAAGTAGGTTCTGCCCAGATGCCGTGGGTGCGACCGATCATCACTGTGTCGCGGTATTCGAGGGCCTTTTCCTTGACCGTGTCGAACAATTCGGCCACAGCCTCGAGGAGGAGTTCCCCTGACTCTTTCAGAAGAACACCCGATGCGGTGTCGAGCACATCGGAGGAGGTGAGCCCGTAGTGGATCCACTCGCCTCCCTCGCCTACCGAGGCTGCGAGTAGGTCGACGAACGCAGCAACGTCGTGGTGGGTGATGGCTTCGCGCTCCTTCCACGCGACGATGTCGACTTCTGGAGCCTTGGCCGCTGAAGTGGCTGCGGTCTCTGGAGCTACGCCGAGTTGAACCCACGCCTCCACAACGAGTACCTCCACCTCTCTCCACACAGCGAGTTTGCGCTGTTCTGACCACACAGCTGTCATCTGTGGAGTCGAATAGCGTTCGATCATCCCTTGAGGCCGTCGCGGTACTCGGTGAGTCGTGATGCAAGGGCCGGGTCTGCGATGGACAGAATCGACGCTGCCAGGTACCCAGCATTGGCTGAACTGTCGATGGCAACCGTTGCAACCGGGATGCCCGTTGGCATCTGCACGGTTGCATAGAGCGCATCGACTCCACCGAGTCCTCCTGTAGCGATCGGGATTCCGATGACTGGCAACGTTGAATGAGCAGCAACGGCGCCGGCGAGGTGTGCAGCCTTGCCCGCACCGCAGATGATCACGCCGAACCCATTGTCCCTCGCTGTTGATGCGAAGCGAGCGACCTTCTCTGGTGTGCGGTGGGCCGACATGACATGGACCTCGTGATCGATGTCGAACTCGTCGAGGACCGCTGCACAGGCCTCCATCTTCGGCATGTCCTTGTCGGACCCCATGAGGATCGCAACCTTCATTCCGGGTCCTCCTTCCTTTGAGCAGCGATGTCAGTGCGAAACTGCATCCCTTCGAATGAGATCCTGCGGACACCGGCGTATGCGTTCTCCCTTGCTTCGCCGATGCTCGCTCCAAGCCCAACGACGTTGAGGACCCTGCCTCCCGAAGTCACCAGCTGTCCGTCAACATCTCGAGTGCCTGCTTGGAAGACGAGAACGTTTCCCAGCGGTTCAACGTCCTCCATCGATTCGAGGCCAGAGATCGGATGCCCTGTTTCCGGCGAATCAGGATATCCGGGCGATGCAAGGACAACGTCCACTGCAGCCTGGTCGGACCAGGTGACGGCCTGTCCAGTGAGGCCCTCGTTCGCGGCGGCCTTCAATACAGCCAGAAGATCGGATGTGATGCGTGGCATGAGGACTTCGGTTTCGGGATCACCAAGCCGAGCATTGAACTCGAGGACCATGGGGCCGTCCGATGTGAGCATCAGGCCCACATACAGAAACCCGGTGTAATCAACTCCTCGCGAAGCGAGTTCGGCGAGCGTCGGCAGTGCAACGTTTACCGTCGTCCAGTCAGTGAGATCGTCGTCGACATCCTCCACCGGCGAGAAACATCCCATCCCCCCGGTATTGGGACCCGCCCCGCCGTTGAGGAGCCTCTTGTAGTCGCGCGCTGGTTGGAGGGGAATTGCCTCCCCCGCCGCACAGATGTAGAAGATGGAAACTTCTTCACCTTCAAGATGATCCTCGATGACAACCGAGGATCCGGCGTCACCAAACCTTCCTCCCAGGCATTCGTCGACCCACACGATCGCGGCATCGAGCGAGTCGGTTACGAGCACTCCCTTTCCCGCGGCAAGTCCGTCCGCCTTTACGACGTATGGACCATCCATTTCCTCGAGGCGGATGACGGCGGCCTCCCGGTCGGCGTACGTAGCGGATCTCGCGGTCGGCACGCCTGCTGCTGCCATGATCTCCTTGGCGAAGGATTTCGACGACTCAAGACGTGCTGCTGCCTGGGTGGGACCGAATACAGGGATCCGTGCTTCGATGAGCGCATCCGCCACTCCCGCAGCGAGTGGTGATTCCGGGCCAATGATGACCAGATCGATATCTTCGGATGAAGCAAGAGCTACGACTGCTGACGGGTCATCGGGATCGACATCGGGCACCACGTCTCCAATCTCGTCAAGCCCAGGGTTTCCCGGACAGGAGATCAATCTCTCGAGCATTGGACTCTGGACGAGCTTCCATCCAAGTGCATGCTCCCTACCGCCCGCGCCAAGAAGAAGGACTCGCATACGGCTACTCCTTTGTCAGGGTGGCTGTGCGCCCAGGGCCAACGGACACAGTTCTTATGGGCACACCTGCAAGATCTTCGATCCGCTCGACATAGTCCCTTGCGAGTTGTGGGAGGTCCTGGTACTTCGTCACTTTCGTGATGTCGTCTCCCCACCCCATGTGCTCCTCATACACGGGGGCGCACTGATAGAGGACTCGCTGCTGGCGCGGCATATCGGTGAAGGTCTCGCCCTCGGCCTCGTAGGCGGTAGCGATCTTGATCGTTTCGAAGTGGGAGAGAATGTCGAGTTTGGTCAGGGCGATCTCAGTGAGGCCGTTCACTCTGGCTGCATATCGCAGGGCAACAGCATCGAGCCAGCCACATCGTCTCCTTCTGCCTGTGACGACACCGTACTCACCGCCGATGTCGATCATCCGGTCACCGATCTCGTTGATCTGTTCCGTGGGGAATGGACCAGTGCCAACACGCGAGATGTAGGCCTTCGCCACGCCGATGACGTCATCGATCATGGTTGGACCGATGCCAATGCCCACCGGCGCGCCACCGGCAGTCGGGTTCGACGAGGTCACGAAGGGATAGGTCCCGTGGTCGATGTCAAGCAGTGTTCCCTGACCGCCCTCGAAAAGGACGTTTTTCCCCTCCTTCAGGGCTTCCCAGACGAGAAGGGAGGTGTCGGCCACGTACGGTTCAAGACGCTGCGCGTAATCGAGGTACTCGTCTGCAATCTCGTCAAGATCGAGAGGCAGCTGATTGTACATTTTGACGAGTTGCTGGTTCTTTGTCTTGAGAATGACTTCGAGCTTCTCCCTGAAGATCCTCTCGTCGAAGAGATCCTGCACCCTGATACCGGTTCGAGAGTATTTGTCCGTGTAGGCAGGCCCGATGCCGCGTTTCGTCGTGCCGATCATCGAGTTGCCGAGGTACCGCTCGATCACCGCGTCGAGCTTTCGGTGATAGGGCATGATGAGATGCGCGTTATTGGAGATCTTGACGCGCGACGGATCGATACCTTTTGTGACAAGTGTCTCCATCTCCTCGAAGAACCATTTCGGGTCAACGACGACGCCATTGCCAATGACCGGTGTGACTGTTGGATAGAGAACTCCCGAAGGGATGAGACTTAGAGCGAACTTTTGGGTTCCCGTGACAATGGTGTGGCCAGCGTTGTTTCCGCCCTGGTACCTGACCACGACGTCAGCGGTCTCCGAGAGAAGATCAGTGATCTTGCCCTTGCCCTCATCGCCCCATTGGGCGCCGAGAATCACGGATGCGGGCATAGAACTCCTCCGAGTTACTGCTTCGGGGGTGAGTCTACCCGCGGTGACCATCGACGATTTCGGGCGAAACGGTTGCCACGAGTGACCGAATGTGGCTAACTTGCAGTCATTCGATCTCATGATCGACCGCGGTGAGACACTCACTGCCCCAATTCGAACAAGCAAATGAAGGAGAAACACCAGCATGCTAAAAAGACTTGCTGTGCTCTTTGCAGTTCTCGCCCTCGTAGCCGCAGCTTGCGGCGGGAGCGACGATAGCAGCGACACAACGACCACGACTGCCGCCGAAGGCGACGACTCTGGTCAGACAACAACCGACACCGGTGAAAGCACCCTCGCAACTGTTGTTGCACGAGGGAAACTGATCTGCGGTGTGAGTGGATCCGCAATCGGATTCTCAGTATCCGATGACACAGGAAACAGCGTTGGCTTCGATGCCGACTACTGCCGCGCAGTTGCTGCCGCCGCACTTGGCGACGCAACCGCTGTGGAGTTCCGCGATCTGACCGCTGCAGAGCGCTTCGAGGCTCTCAAGAACGGTGAGATCGACGTGTTGATCCGTAACTCGACGTGGACCCAGAGCCGTGACGCAGACATCGGCGTGCAATTCGCTACGACGACGTACTACGACGGTCAGCAGATCCTGGCAAGCACTGATGCTTTCCCTGGGCTGACGACCTCGAGCGGCATCGCTGACATCGACGGCGCAACGGTCTGTGTGAACGCAGGTACGACGACCGAGAAGAACATCACTGAGGGCGCCCAGGTCAATGGGATCACCATCACCCTTGAGACGTATGAGACAACTGCTGAGACGCAGGAGGCGTATCTCGCCGGTACGTGTGATGTCTACACGACTGATGGTTCGGGCCTCTTCGGCTTCCGTTCCGCACAGGGTCAGTTGGACAACGCAGACGCGGCGAACTGGGTCATCTTCCCAGACGCTCCGATTTCCAAGGAGCCTCTCGGTCCTGTCACCCGTCAGAACGATGACGCATGGTTCGACATCGTCAACTGGACGGTCTTTGCAACGTTCATCGCTGACGAGAACGGCATTGACTCCACGAACGTCGATGACATGATGGATGATACGCCTGAACTCACTCGCCTCTTCGGTGGCGAAGGGGAACTGCAGACAGCGATGGGCTTGAACGCCGATGCATTCCTGCAGGTCATCAAGCAGGTCGGAAGCTATGGAGAGATCTTCGAAAAGACGCTCACGACGCCACTGGGCCTCGAGCGTAGCGGACCGAACCTGCAATGGTTCGACGGTGGCATGATCTACGCACCACCAGCTCGCTAGACGAAGCTGATCAAGCAATAGAAGGGGCCGCCCGTTGGGCGGCCCCTTCTGCGCGCTGTTGGCGATTGGACTGAAGCCGGGGCGTATTGCCAACGAATTCCGTCGTTTTGCTCGCAAAGTGATACCGATGGCGTCTAGTGTGCCGCCAGACAAGCGGCGGCCAGGCAGTGTTGGTCGCTCAGGAAGGCTGTGGCGTGACCGTTCAGGTACGCGAGCATCAGAAGACGCCATTGTGGAGGAACGCGACGGTTCTGAAGTGGACCGCGCAGATTGTGGTGCTCATCGGCGTCATAGCGCTATTCGTAACAATGGCGAACACTGCTTTTGATAACTTCGAACGATCGGATATCACATTCGGTTGGAGGTGGCTGTCGAACCCCACCGGTGTCCAGATCAGAGAAGGCATCGACATACTCCCCGACAGCGGTGCGAAGGCGATCCTCGTCGGCATTGTCAACACATTGCGCGTCGCCATTTCGGGCATCATTGTCGCCACGATTCTCGGTACGACGATCGGCGTTGCGCGACTCTCGAGCAACTGGATCATCAACAAGATGGCCACGACCTACATCGAGATCATCCGCAATATTCCTCTTCTCGTACAGATATTCTTCTGGGCAGCCCTGGGTAAGGGACTGCCGGACCTCACGCCGATGATGTGGGCATTTACTGGTTCAAGGCGTCAAGCCGTGGCTTCGGGACTTTCTTGGATTTTCCCCGCGGGCGGGTTCTGGCCATGGCTGATCTTCGTGATCGTCGGCATCGTTGCTGCGCGGTACGTCGCGAAGAGGCGAATGGCACATCAGGAGGAGACCGGACGGCCTGGCCATGGCGGATGGTTTGGGCTACTGACGGTTCTCGTGTTCGCGGTAGTCGGCTGGTTTGCATGGCCCATCCTCAGCTTCATGGAGCCGATACTCGACGCCATCTCAGACTTCATCCTGAACATACCGCCAGTTCTCGTGCCGGTTACGATTGCAGCGATCGCTGTCATGTCAGCTGGTCTTTGGATTCGCAATTTCTTCGAGTCGCGACGTACACCCGCGGGATTTGGAAAAATGTCAGATGATGACTGGTTTCGGGTGATCTTCGCTGGAATCAGCGGGTTGGTTATCGCGGTGCTCGCTTTCGTGATCGGTGGATTCGCGATCCAGACGGTGGCAGGCGAGACTCTGACGGTCGCAGAACTCGTGCTCAAGGCGTTCTCAAACTTCTTCGGTTGGCTCGCAGGCTCCTTCTCGCCCGATTCCGTGGATGGGCGAGTTGACAGCGTCAGGACGGGCGGCCCGTTGGTGTTTGAACGTCCTGAGGTGATCCTGCGAGGTACCGCCCAGATTCCACAGTTCGGCCTGACCGGAATGGTCATCACGATTCCGTTCTTTGCACTGTGGACAGGGGTCACCCTGTACACAGCAGCATTTATCGCCGAGATCGTCCGCGGCGGCATCCTTGCGGTGCCCAAGGGACAGACCGAGGCTTCCCAGGCGGTTGGGTTCACCCGCAGCCAGTACCTGCGCCTGATCATTCTGCCACAGGCCTTCAGGATCATCCTCCCACCGCTAGGGAACCAGTATCTGAATCTGGCAAAGAACACCTCGCTCGGACTCGCCGTCGCGTACGCCGATATCGTTGCAGTTGGGTTCACGATCTTGAACCAGACGGGCCAATCGCTCCCTGTCGTGCTCATCTGGATGTCGTTCTTCCTGACCATGAGCCTGACGATCTCTGCAATAGTGAATTATTACAACCGCAAGATGATGCTGGTGGAGCGTTGATATGTCAGATGTAGTAACACTGCCGGACCTCGAGTTTGCCCCTGAGCCACCGCCCAAGGGTCCGCTGCTCTGGTTGCGTCACAATCTGTTCGCAACTCCGATAAGTGGCGTCCTGAGCATTGTGGCGATCGCCGTATCGGTCCTTGCCTACAAGGGATTTCTCGGTTTCATCATGGCCCCGGGGCGACGCTGGGACGCCGTGACGTTCAACTTGAAACTTCTGATGGTCTTCGCCTACCCGGCTGACCAGCTGTGGCGAATCTGGCTCACTGTCGGCATCGTCGTGGTCCTTCTGGCTGCTTCTTTTGGCGTGTGGAAGATCGGTGGGATGGCCGAGCCACGCATGATTGGCAAGGCCCTAATGGGAGTCGGTGCCATCTTTGTGCTGGGAGGCATCCTCGCACCGCTGTCGAGGAATCCCCAGATCGCGTGGATCGGCCTCGGACTCGTCCTGATGGCCGCTGGATACGCCCTTCGCGCGTGGATAGGTGAGAAGTCCAAGGAGGCCATCATTCCGATAATGGGGGTCGTGGGGATTCTCATCGTGATCGGTCTTGCATTGATTTGGACGCTCGATGTTCCTGTGCCCGCCAAGATCGACGATGGTCAGATCATCACGGACAGGGTTCAAGCTGCGACGATCCAGGGCAGCCAAATCATCGTGTTCAGGCCAGTAGCGGAGAGCACCACCCTGCCATGGACCATCATCGCGGCCGTTGGTGCGCTGACATACCTCCTGTTTCACTTCATCGGCAACCGGAACGGCACCGGCGGTCTGAAGAAGATCTTGACGGTGTTGTGGGCGCTCAGTTTTCCTGTGCTTGTGCTGGTTCTGATCAGGGATCCGGCGTGGGACTGGGGCGCGGGCCTAGAAATCTATCTACCGGCCTTGATCATCTTTGGAACCTTCGGCACCGCTTTGTTGTGGTTCGTTGCGCGACCTGGATCAGGGGAGGCTGCCCGGATCGTTGGCGGGCTTCTGCTGGTAGCGGCCTTCATCACATTCCTGTTCCCGATGCCATTCATATTCCGGCTGCTCATGTTGGCGGTGGCCCTGTTCGGACTCGCGGGCCCGACTTTCGGAGGCGAGGGCGCTAAGGGCCTCATATATGGGTGGCTGATCATGGCGTCCGTGATCGCGTTCTTCACGTTTACGATATCGACCGTTTCGGGGATCCGAGTACCAACCTCGTTCATGCTCGGTGGTTTATCGCTAACCATCATCCTCGCGTTCTCAGCACTCGTGCTCTCCTTTCCGTTCGGGCTAATTCTCGCGCTTGGCCGAACATCGACAATGCCGATCTTCAGACTGCTGTCGACAGCGTATATCGAGTTGATCCGCGGCGTTCCTTTGATTACCTGGCTTCTGATCGCATTCCTGATGTTGCCTGTTGCTCTACCGGAGGGAGTCGAGATCGGTGGTGTCGTGCGGGCAATTGGCGCCATGGCCTTCTTCAACGCCGCGTATCTGGCCGAGAACGTCCGTGGTGGCTTGCAATCGGTCTCGGTCGGTCAGAAGGAGGCGTCGAAGGCCCTGGGTCTGACCACGTTGCAGGAGACAATTTTCATCACTCTGCCCCAGGCGTTACGCGCCGTCCTTCCTGCGCTCGTTGGCCAGGTTATTGCGCTGTTCAAAGACACATCTCTCGTGACGATCGTCGGGTTGTTCGATTTCCTCCACATTGCGCGCCAGGTCGTTCCCTCTCAGAGCACGCCGTTCAACTTCCTCGGTTCGATCAAGGAGACCCTGCTGTTCGCCGCGCTGGTGTACTGGTTGTTCACGTTCACGTTCTCCCGAATCAGCCTTCGCATGGAGAAGAAGCTCGGCGTAGGCGAGCGATAGACCGAAGATTTCACAAGGAGCCAACATGACAGCGAATGAACAGGCAACAGAGCGGGTACTCGGCGACCCGATCGTCATCACGGATGACGTCAAGAAATGGTTCGGTGATTTCCAGGCGCTCAAAGGCGTCACCGCAACGGTGCGTGAGCGCGAAGTCGTCGTGATCATCGGGCCGTCAGGCTCGGGTAAGTCGACATACATCAGGTGCATCAATCGCCTCGAAGCGCATCAGGAGGGGACGATCATCGTTGATGGGATCGAGCTCACCAACGACATCAAGAACGTTGAGAAGGTGCGTTCTGAGGTTGGCATGGTGTTCCAGCAGTTCAATCTGTTCCCCCACCTCACCGTGCTCGACAACGTCACACTTGCACCGCAGTGGGTCAGAAAAGAGCCAAAGGCAGAAGCCGAAGAATTCGGGATGGGCCTGCTCGAGCAGATGGGAATCCCCGAGCAGGCTCTCAAGTATCCAGGTCAACTCTCCGGAGGCCAGCAGCAGCGCGTTGCCATTGCAAGATCCCTTGCAATGAAGCCCAAGATCATGCTCTTCGATGAGCCCACGTCCGCCCTTGATCCTGAGATGATCAAGGAAGTGCTTGACGTGATGAAAGAGCTTGCACTTTCGGGGATGACGATGATGGTGGTCACCCACGAAATGGGCTTTGCCAGCCAGGTAGCCGACCGGGTCCTTTTCTTCGACTACGGCATCATCGTCGAAGAGGGAACACCCGAGCACTTCTTCACAAACCCGCAACACGACCGTACGAAGTTGTTCCTGTCCCAGATTCTTTGAGAAGTTGACAGTTCACTGATGACAGTTCACAGTTGACAGTTCACAGTCAGCGGGCTGTGTGATGGCCGAAGACTCTTCACGATCGATTCAGAGTATTGCTGTGCTTGGGCTTGGGAAGATCGGGTTGCTTGCGGGCGGAGCTGCTGGCTGATAGTGGATTCGAGGTGACCGGATACGACACACGGTTTCCTCGCCACGACCATCCCTTCGAGGTGAAGGCCGTTGATGTCTCTGACCGTGAGGTTCTCCGTGCTGAACTCCGCGACGTCGACGCCGTGCTTTCGTGTCTTCCCTATCACCTGAACATAGGAGTCGCCGAGGTGGCCCACGAGTACGGGATCCACTACTTCGATCTCACTGAGGACGTCGGCACCACCCAACGGATCAGGGAACTTGCAGAGACATCTGCAGGCCTCATGGCACCGCAGTGCGGCCTTGCCCCAGGGTTCGTTGGCATCGTGGCCGCATCGCAGTTCGGCACCTTCGATGAGTGCCGATCCATCCGGATGCGCGTCGGTGCTCTCCCGCAACACCCAGTCGGACTCATGGGTTATGCCTTCAACTGGTCTCCTGAAGGCGTCGTCAACGAGTACCTGAACGACTGTGAGGTGATCGACCAGGGCGTGCACAAGTGGGTATCACCCATGGAATGGGAGGAGACCATCCTTGTTGATGGCACGCGACTCGAGGCCTTCACGACCTCGGGAGGACTGGGGACGATGTGCGAAACATATCTTGGCCGCGTAGAGAACCTCGACTACAAGACGATGCGGTATCCCGGACACCGCGTGCTCATGAACTTCTTCTTCCATGAGCTGCTCATGCGTGATCAAAAAGAGCTCGCGGGAGAGATTCTCACACATGCAAAGCCTCCCGTGGATGACGATGTTGTGTACGTCCACGTTGCTTCGGAGGGTCGTATCAATGAGCAGCTGACGCGCCACGAGTATGTGCGTGCATTCAAACCCCGCTGGCTTGCCGGCGGCGATCGGACGGCCATAGCGTGGACGACGGCTGGCTCGGTCGTCGCGGTGATCGAGATGGTTGGCGACCGACTGCTACCCCAGAAGGGATTCCTCAAACAGGAGGAGATCTCGTTCGATGCCTTCCTGTCAACGAAAACCGGAAGCCTGTACGCGACTAACGACTAGGAACGAAAGTCCCTGTCTCTGCCCACATGGCCTCCGTGCGATCGATTCGCCCCGTTGCCTGGATATGGAGCTTCCTTGCGACGTATGCAACCAGTAGCTCTGCTGCGGCGACCGCAGGCACCGAGCTGTCGAACGGACCCACAGCGGGTACATTGAGTCCAAGCCATTTGTCGGTGAGCGCTACGAGGGGCGAGAGGGGCCCGTCGGTGATCGCGACGATCTCAATTCCCGAGTCGGCGAACGCACGGGCGCTGTCGACGGCATCCTGACGGTATCGGTAGAAATCGAAGACCACGGCCACATCGTGGGTGCTCGCCCCGGCAAGGTCGGTTCCGACGGAATGGCGGTCGACAAAACTCACACCGGGTCTCACGATCGACAGTCCGCTCATGAAGGTGTGAGCGCCGGCTCGAGACGTCTCGCCCGATATCACCCAAACGGCGTTGGCTGCCGCGATCGGGTCACCGAGCGATATGAGTCTGTCGTTATCGACAGCGTCGAACACCGTTGCAATCGCATCAGCTAGCACTGCCCTGGTGGCTGTGATGGCTGCATCCTCGTCGTGTCTGATACGGTCGCTCGGCCGAAAGAGTCGCTGAGAGAGGCTGGCTCTCACGCTTTTCTGGAGATCCGTATAGCCGTCGAAGCCGAGCTTGACGGCGAACCGAACGACAGATGGCCGGCTTGCACCGACCTGGCGCGCGAGGTCAGCAACGGTACCGAACGCGAGAAGCGAAGGATCGTTGAGCACGGCTTCGGCGATACGGCGCTCTGTCGGTGTCAATTCGTCGCTCACAGCGGCGATCAGGACGGATGGGGGATCACGAGAAACATCTCTGAGCATCTTGTTACAGTAACACATATCAGATATGCTTTCTGTTACAGTCTCATGCATTGGAACGATCGAATCGAGAGTGGATATGACCAGTACACCGAAATAACTCCCGACACCGAGAGAGCAAGCGTTTCTCGACACTGTTGAGAATCCCCGATACGACCGCCAGATCATCAACGGTCTGGACGCGTTCTTCGAGGACAGGGCACCTGAGGACATGGCCGGGTTCTACTCGAAGGATGAGATTTCGGAGCTGATGACCCTCCGCGGAACAGAGCGTGACGTTGAGGACCGCATGCCGGTCAAGATCACTCGTCACTACTTCGAGCTTGCGAAGAACTCCAAGGCACTTCAGCGCCTGGTCAAGGCGAGTCCCGACGAGACGTTGAATCTCCAGGGATCGGAGGATCCCGGATTTCAGATGGACTACAGCCCCGTCGAGGGTCTGCTACACAAGTACGAGATGGGTCTGATGTACGTCATCTCGACCTGTTCCGCACACTGTAGGTTCTGCTACCGCGAGGAACTCATCAGCCGCAAGGAGATTGAGAGACAGGATGGAACGATCGCCAAGAAGGGCCTTGCCCAGATAGGCGAAGTGACAGACTACATCCGTGCTCACAACGCCGATGTGCTCGCTGGCGGTGGGGTTCACCCTGACTCGGGACGCGAGAAACTGCGGGAGATCCTGCTATCGGGCGGAGATGCAATGGCGCTCCCCAACAGCAAGATCGCTGCATGGCTCTCTGCCCTCGCCGAGGCGGGTGTCGAATCCATACGTCTCGGCACAAAGGAGATGGCCTTCTACCCCGATCGCTTCGACGACGCGTTCCTCTCGATGCTCGACCTGTTCCACGAGACCTATCCCGAGGTTGGATTCCGCCTGATGGTGCATTTTAATCATCCTGACGAATTCCTGGAGAAGGGTCCGGACGGTGAGTACATCGAGAATCCCAACGGAAGCCTCAAGTGGGTACCTGCCACCAAGCGGGCCATGGACGCTGTTGTGTCGCGCGGCTGGCTCCAGGTCGAGAATCAGGCCCCAATCATCAAGGGAATCAACGACGATCCTGACGCTCTTCGCATCATGCAGCGGGCCTTGTACCGCGTTGGTGTGGGGAACCACTACTTCTTCTGCGGAAGGGACATCGTTGCCTACAGGGCCTTCAATGTGCCGATCGAGACTGCATGGCACATCCTCAACGAGTCCCAGAAGGGGCTTTCCGGGGTCGAGACCCACGCACGGCTCTCGATCACCCACTACAAGGGCAAGACAGAGGTCGTAGCTGTCACAGATGAACCCATTCCTGGCTTGGCGGGAACAGAGAACGGTGTGTTGATCTTCAAGATCCTGAGAAACGCCGCCGATGCGCCCGACAGGGGAAAGGTGTGCATCGTCGGTAGAAATCCTGACGCGATCTGGTTCGATGACTATGAGGACAGGGTCATCTTCGACGAGGCAGGCCTCTACGACTACACCCGCGTTGAAAAGGTCATAGACCCGGTACCGGTCATGATCGGATCTCCAGGCGGTTCATGAAGCCATGATCGACAAGCGGATATCGAGCATCGAGGAGGCCGTGGCAGACGTCTTCGACGGTGCCACCGTCATGGTCGGCGGATTTCGGTGAGGCTGGGAGTCCGATCGAATTGCTCCACGCCCTGATCGACCAGGGTGCAACAGATCTCACTGTTGTCAACAACAACACTGGTAGCGGTGAGGTTGGGTTGGCCGCTCTCATCAGGGCCGGCAGAGTGTCGAAGATGATCTGCTCGTATCCTCGCACCTTGAACTCAACCGTGTTCCCCGAGCTCTATCGGAGCGGCAGAACAGCGCTCGACCTTGTACCGCAGGGCACACTTGCGGAGAGGATCCGGGCCGGCGGCGCCGGCATCCCGGCCTTCTACACCGCCACGTCCGTTGGCACGCCGCTTGAAGTCGGCAAGGAACGCAGGGAAATTGGCGGTCGAGATTATGTGCTCGAATTCGGTCTCACCGCAGACTTCGCGTTGATCAAAGCCAAGGTCGCCGACTATCACGGCAATCTGATCTTCAACAAGACCGCTCGGAACTACAGCCCCGTCATGGCCACCGCGGCCGACACCACGATCGTGCAGACAAGCGAGATCGTTCCCCCCGGCGACATCGACCCTGAGTGCGTCGTGACCCCTGGGATCTTCGTTGATCGGATCGTAGCTGTGGCCGACCCGGCCCTCGAATCGGCCCTTGTTGCACAAGGAGCGTCGTACCCATGACGGCTACGGGAACCATCGGTTTGAATCGGGATGAGATGGCCGAGCGAGTCGCCCTGGACATTCCCGATGGTTCGTATGTCAATCTCGGAATCGGGATTCCAGAATTCGTGGCTGCACATGTTCCTGAGGGTCGCGAGTGTATCTATCACACCGAGAACGGCCTCCTCGGTATGGGTCCAACACCAGAGGACGGGGGTGACCCAGAGTTGATCAACGCAGGAAAACGGAGAGTTACAGCCGTTGCGGGTGCCTCGTTCTTCCACCATGCGGACAGCTTCGTGATGATCCGCGGAGGACATATCGATCTGTGTGTCCTTGGTGCACTGCAGGTCGCCCAGAATGGCGATCTTGCGAATTGGTCGACGGGAGAACCGGATGCAATCCCCGCCGTTGGTGGCGCAATGGACCTCGTTGCCGGAGTCGAGACGATCTACGTCGTGACGCAGCACACGACGCGCGATGGTGAGCCGAAGCTGGTCGAATCGTGTACCTATCCCCTGACGGGCCCCGGTGTTGTCGACCGTATCTACACCGATCTTGCTGTGATCGATGTCACCCCGGACGGATTCCGTGTCGCTGAGCTCTCGCCCGGTGTCGACTTCGAGTACGTCCAGGAACGGACAGGCGCACCACTCCTTCCGATGTCGCGTATGTCAACGGCGGTGGTGTGATGTCCTCACGATCGCGAAGCGCCGAACTGTATGAGCGAGCTCTCGAAATACTCCCAGGTGGGGTGAGCCGAAACACAGTGCTGCGCAAGCCTCACCCTCTCTACGCTGACTACGCCAAGGGATGCCGTGTCACGGACATCGAGGGAGTCGAGCGCATCGATTTCGCGAACAACATGGCTTCCCTGATCCACGGTCATGCGAACCCGGAGGTCGTCCACGCGGTGACCGAACAGCTCAGTCGTGGCACGGCATTCACGCTCGCTACCGAGGTGGAGATACGGTACGCAGAGCACATCGTGGGCCGAAACGATGGATTCGACAAGATACGGTTCGTCAATTCAGGCACCGAGGCCGTGATGGGGATGCTCAAGGCGGCAAGGGCTTTCACAGGCAGGCACAAGATCGCCAAGATCGAGGGCTCATATCACGGACTGTATGATTACGCAGAGATCTCACAGACGGCAGATCCGTCTAACTGGGGTCTCGACGCCAGCCCCGAAGCTGTGCCCGTAGCCTTCGGAACGCCGCCAGCTGTGCTCGCTGATGTGGTGGTCATTCCCTTCAACGATCCGGAACGGGCGATTGCGATCCTCGAGAAACACAAGGGGCAGCTTGCTGGGATCATCGTTGACCCGTTGCCACACCGCGTAGGACTGATCCCTGCCTCAGCCGAGTTCGTCTCGGCGCTGAGGGAGTGGGCGACCAATGACGGTTCTCTGCTTCTCTTCGACGAGGTCATCACCTTCCGCTCTGAGTATGGCGGCGCCCAGGAGTGGTATGACGTGCATCCTGACCTCACGGCCATGGGAAAGATGATCGGCGGTGGCTTTCCGGTTGGCGCAATTGCCGGTCGTGCCGAGGTTATGGATGTCATGAACCCGCTGGCCGAAACTGTGCTCTTCCCACACTCGGGGACGTTCTCAGCGAACCCGGTAACGATGACTGCTGGGCTCGTGACCATGGAGCTCTACGACAGGGATGCGGTTGCCAGGGTCAACTCACTCGCCGAGAGAGCAGTAGAAGGTATCAATCGGGCGATCGAGGGAACCGGTGCCAGTGCGTGCGTCACAGGTGGCGGTTCGATGTTCAGGGTGCACATGAAGGACCACCCACCCAGGAACTACCGTGAAGCCTTCGCGACACCGGAGGAATCACGGCGGTTGCACCTCCTCCTCGACCACCTCTTCGACGCCGGTTTCATCATGATCAACACGTGTTCTGCGACCACCTCCACCGCAATGGGCGAGGCGGAAGTCGATGCCCTGGTGGAAGCAATGTCCGAAGGCCTGAAGAAGGTGCGGACGTCCTCCCTTCAGGGGGGACACAAGACGAGCGCCAGCGAGGATTGAGGGGGGACAGCGAGCCTGCGAGCCTGGTACGCGGGATCTCGACGCGATCTGCGTTCGTTCCCAAACTGGTGCAAGGTCGTGTCGTCATAGGCTCGCAGGCTCGCACTCCCCCCTGCATCGCTTCACTCTGCTGTCCCCCCTGAAGGGGGGACCGTCTACCGTCTTCTGAGTACGAACTTGTAGACCTCGACCAACGCCATGAGCAGGATCGCTCCTGCCGTTGCCGCGGCGAAATGGGCTGCGTCGAGGGGCACGGTGCCGAACACCCTCTGGAGGAACGGCACATAGAGGATCGCGAGATGTGCCGCTATCCCTATGCCCACGGCCACGATCATTGCCTTGTTGGTGAACCATCCGATGCTGAAGATCGACTTCTTCTCCGACCGGACCTCGAGGGCCAACCCGAGCTGCGCGAAGATGAGCGCCGTGAACAGGACCGATTGCCACGCATTATCGCCACCGTTCCACATCCACCACCCGATTCCGAGCGTGATGATGGACATCATCAGGCCGAACACGCCGATGAAGGTCGCAGTGCCCCCACCGAAGATCGTCTCGGATGCGGAACGGGGTGGACGGTCCATCACGTCGTCCTCTGCAGGTTCGACGCCGAGAGCGAGCGCAGGGAGACCATCGGTTACGAGGTTCATCCAGAGTATCTGAAGTGGCAGGAGGGGGAGGGGCATGCCGAGGAAGGGCCCGATCACCATCACAAGGATCTCGGAGGAATTGCATGCAAGGAGGTACTTGATGAACTTGCGGATGTTGTCATAGATCACCCGGCCCTCTTCGACGGCAGCAACGATGGTTGCGTAGTTGTCATCCAGCAGAACCATGTCGGATGCTTGCTTGGAGACGTCGGTTCCCGTGATGCCCATGGCTACGCCGATATCGGCCTTCTTCAGAGCTGGTGCATCGTTGACACCATCGCCCGTCATGGCAACCAGATCTCCGTGGTCCTGGAGCGCAGAGATGAGTTTGAGCTTGTGCTCGGGCGACACTCTTGCAAAGACATCCACCGACTGTGCAGTCGCGGCGAGTTCGGTCTCGCTCATCTCATCGAGTTCCGGACCAAGAACTACGCGATCTGAGTCTGTGATGCCGATCTTCTGGGCGATGTGTCGCGCCGTCAATGGGTGGTCACCCGTGATCATGATCGGTCGAATCCCAGCCGCCAGAGTTTCGGCTATCGCACCTGGTACAGCTTCGCGCGGAGGATCGATGAGACCAAGCATCCCGACGAAGATTAGGTCATTCTCGACGTCTGGGTCTCCATCAACCCACTCATCGATCGGTCGTACTGCCAACCCGAGTACCCGCATGCCCGATCCGGCCAGAGCCGCCTCGGCCTCGTTGATTCGCTGGGTCCACTCGGAATCCATCGGCACCGCGGCATCCTCGATCCAGACTCGGTCAGATCGATTCACCAAACCAGCGATCGCTCCTTTGGTGAACGCAATGAATGTGGGCAGATCGGCCCAAGCGAGAACCTCTGAGAGATCACTGAGATTGGCGGGTAGGGTCGAGATGTCCTCGGGGAGCCTGTGGATGGTCGTCATGCGCTTGCGCTCGGAGTCGAAAGGGACTTCTCCGACTCTCGGGAGAGCGGCCTCGAGTTCGTTCTTGAGAAGTCCAATGTTGGCACCAGCAACTACAAGTGCCCCCTCTGTTGGGTCACCTATGGCCTTGAATCCGGAATCGCCTGAGACGAGGGCAGCGTCGTTGCACAATGCGCCGGTGGTGATGGCAAGCTCGATCGTTGGAAGCACCTCTTCTGGGGGGTCGTCATCAAGGAAATGGTGATGATTGGCCACGTCGAGGACAACGGCTGTCATGCGGTTTTCGGTGAGAGTCCCTGTCTTGTCGGTGCAAATGACGTTCACCGATCCGAGCGTTTCCACTGCAGGAAGGCTGCGGATCAATGCCCTCCGTTTCAGCATGCGCTGTGCCCCGAGTGATAGGGCGATCGTGACGACAGCGGGCATCGCCTCGGGTATTGCGGCTACAGCGAGACTCACGGACGTGAGCAGGAGAGTCTCCAGGTCCTCGCCTCGGAACAGTCCCAACACAAACACGATTGCCACGAGAATCGTTGCGGCAACGGCGAGGACCTTCCCGAGACTGTCAAGTCGCTTCTGAAGTGGTGTCCGATCCTCTTCGACCGACTGGATCAAAGATGCGATCCTCCCGATCTCGGTTGACATGCCGGTGTCGGTGACCAGTAGTTCGGCCCGCCCCATCGTGACGGTGGTGCCTGAGTAGGCCATGTTGCGGCGTTCGGCGAGGGCTCGCGCTGATTCGAACGTCTCGTCGGATCTCTTGGAGACAGGCTCGGACTCACCCGTGAGAGGAGCCTCCTCGACTCTGAGATTTGATGACTGGACCAACCGGCCATCGGCAGGGACGATGTTGCCGGTTTCGAGTAGAACTCGGTCTCCAGGGACGAGATCCTCGGAGGAGACCTCACACACCTCACCACTGCGGCGCACTGTCACTTCTGGTACTGCCATATTCTGGAGAGCTGCCATGGCCTCCTCGGCCTTGCTCTCCTGGACGTATCCCATAACCGCGTTCAGGATCACGATCGCGAGGATGGCGATGGCCTCTATCCAGTCGCCGAGAACAAGGGAGATGACAGCTGCGCCGAGCAGGACGTAGGTGAGAACGGCGTTGAACTGGGCAATGAGGATCTGGAGTCTCGTCCGACCAGCGGCTTCAACGATCTCGTTCGGGCCGAACTTGGCGAGGCGCCCGGCTGCCTCTGCAACGCTTAAGCCTTCAGAGGGCGATTCCAGCAGATTCTCTGCTTCCTCAGGTGTTGTCAGTGACCAGTCACGGTTGTCAAGCTCCATCGTCAACCTCCCTCACCCCTCAACCCGACTGTAACTCTTCCCACCTGTTGCCTTCGGCGAGGTCGACGATCGTTCCCGCCATGGCCAACGCGCCATCGCGGATGGCCTGATCACCGACATCGGTGATCGTGAGAGCTGCGAATTCCTTCTGGTGGTTGACGATTGGATAGCCGTAGAGGTCGAGCATTGGATGGATAGATGGGCACTCGTAGGAGACGTTGCCCATGTCCGTTGATCCGGATGTGGCTGGTGGTATGTCCCGGATGAAGTTCATCTTGCGGCCCACGCGCTCCGAGTTCTCCGCATACAACTCAGCCATCACGGGATCCGAACGGATGTCCTTGTACCGATGCCCCACTTTCTTGATTTCGAGGCTGCAGCCGGTTGCAAGGGCTGCCGCCTCGAAACATTGGATGACCCTGGGATAGATTTCGTCAAGGCGTTCATCTGTTGGCGCCCGGATACCCCAGCTCATCGATGTGTAGCCAGGGATGATGTTGGGCGCTGCACCTCCGTTTGTGATGATGCCGTGGACGCGATCTGTTTCACGCAACTGCTGGCGGAGCGTCGAAACGTTGCCGTAGGCCTGCACGGCGGCATCAAGGGCGTTGATCCCAAGATCGGGTGCTGACGATGCATGGGCCTCGTGTCCGAAGAACTCGACGCTTATGTGCGAAATGGCAAGGAACTCGGGATCGACGACGTCCCTCGTCGCTGGATGGATCATCATCGCCGCGGCAACATCCCGGAATGCCCCCGCGTTGATGAGGTCGACCTTGCCACCGCTTGTCTCCTCGGCGGGCGTACCGAGAACCGTGAGGCGTAAGTCGAGATCTTCCACGAGAGGCGCGAGGGCCAGGCCCGCACCGATGGCAGCCATTCCGATGATGTTGTGGCCACACGCGTGGCCAACGTCAGGGAGCGCGTCCATCTCTGCGCAGATCACAACCTCGGGCCCTGACGCGCCGATCCGAGCCGCGAACGCTGTCTCCAGCCCGTAGGCCGGATACTCGACATCGAATCCGTTGGCGGCAAGGATCTCGACATATCTCTCTGAGGTTCTGAACTCCTTGTACCCCAGTTCCGGATTGTCGTACATCCACCTCGATGTCTCCAGCAGCTCAGGTTCGTGCCTGGTGAACTCGTCGTACAACCGCTTCTTTGAATCCACGTGTGCCTCTCCTCAGGAATAGTCGGGTCCACCTTCAGGTTGGCACCCGGAGTCGGTCAGGGTACACGGTTTCGCTGCACGCAATAGTGGTCAGTGGCGTAGCATCCTGACAAATGAGGAGGACTCTTGGGTCATTATCACGATATTTCCAGATCGACTGCCGAGGGCACGAAGGAGCTGAGGGAACTTATCCCTGACAGCTACGCAGGCTTCAGGGAGATGCACAAGGCAGCTTTTACGGACGGCGCGTTATCGCCTGCCGTCAAGGAGCTGATGGCGGTTGCAATAGCGGTCTCGGATGGGTGTGAGGGATGCATTGCCGCCCATGCCCGGGGTGCTGCGCGTCTCGGGGCAACCGATGAACAGTACGCCGAGATGCTCTCGGTGACGATCCTCATGAACGGCGGTCCCGGCACGATATACGCGCCAAAGGCCTGGGAGGCTGTCCAGGAGTTCAAGGAGCGTTACTCGTGACGTTCGTCGCCTCGATTCCGTCACCCTCCCAGAATGTTCTCGAGCTCGGTCCCTTCACTATCCACTTCTACGGAATCCTCATAGCGATCGGTGTCATCGTTGCGATCGTTGTGTCGAAGAAGCGCTACGAGCGTTTCGGAGGAAGCGGTGAGCTGTTCGAGTCGGTCGCCATCTGGGCCATTGTCATCGGGTTTCTTGGTGCACGCGCTGGCTATGTCTTCACGCATACACATCGGTTCGTTGGTCGACCTTGGGCTGTCTTCTACATTTGGGAGGGAGGACTCGCCCTTTACGGGGGCCTCTTCTTCGGCGCGCTGACAGTCATTTATCTCGTCAACAAGCGAGGTGGCGACCTGTTCTCGTTTGGCGACGCAGCTGCCGTTGGTATCCCCCTTGCTCAAGCAATTGGCCGCTTCGGCAACTACTTCAATCAAGAACTCTTCGGAACGCCATCCGATCTCCCGTGGGCGGTCATCATCGGCCCCTCGCATAGGCCGGTCGGATACGAGCAGTTTGAGACCTTCCACCCGACCTTCCTCTATGAGGCAGTGTGGAATGCCCTCATCCTCGTGCCGATGATTCTCTGGCTCGAGAAGCGGGGAAAGCTGGCCAAGGGAGCTTCGTTTGGCGTGTACATCGTCATGTACAGCTTCATCCGTTTCGTCATGGAACTACTCCGCACCGACACGTCATTCCGCCTCTTCGGCCTGAGCCGCAACGGCTGGATCTCCATTGCAGCGTTCATTGGTGGCTGGGTCTGGATCTGGTACGTGCAGAAGCGGGATGAGAAGCGAACGCTCGTCGGACCACCGACCTTCTTATCGCCTCAACCCGAGACGGTGCCCGACGACGAGGAATTGACGGCAGAGGGCTAACGGCTACAGGAGTTGGTAGGTCGTCATGATCGGCTTGTGGTCGGACGGCGGGGTCTCTTCGAAGTAGAAATCGATGACGCTCGTGAGCGTTGGCCGAACGGGGCCACGGTGCATCATCCAGTCGAGGAGTTCCGGGTGCTGGTGTGCGAGCGGCAGGGCTGGATAGGTGACGGGAGTCTCACGCCCGAGGGCGGTGAACGAGTCGTCGAATCCTCCATCGCGCAGCACTCGAAGTGGGTGGATGTAATCATTGAAGTCGCCCATGAACAACACAGGTTCTCCCATCCGAACAACTTCATTGAGCGCGGCCACACCTGTCGTGGCCTGTCCGACGCGAACGTTGAGTTGCTCGGCCACTTCTGTCGCGTTACCCGTCTCGCTGAAGTGGGCGGTAGCCACAACGATTGTGCGGTCCGCCGTGGTGGAAAGTCGAACCCAGAACAGACGACGGAGTTCCTCGAGGATCCCGATGTCAGCTGCGCCATACTCTTCGATTTCGAACAGCTCGGAATTCCAGAAGATGTTCCCCTCCTCGGTCCAGCCGGGGAACGGATCGTCAACGCTCCGAATCGACGGAAGCATTGCCTTGATCAGGTCATTCGCCTCCCTTGTCAATTCTTGGACACAATTAATGTCTGGCTCGTTGACCGCAAGGAACCGCTCCAGGGGTAGTCGCCGCTCGTCCCAGCGCGTGGCCCCCCAGAGGTTGTACGTGCATGCGAGGAAGGTGAACGGGTGCATGGGGTTCTCGGCTTCTTGCGGCGACCCGACAATCGTACCGTCTTCGAGTGTGACATCTATGCTTGCGGCCATGGGTGCATCTGAGTTCGAGGACCATTCGTGGGAAGCGTTTTGTGAGGCAACCGCGTCCCGAGGGCCGCTTGAATACTTCCATTCTGCAATGGAATACGTCAACGGCTATGTCGCCGCAGGTCGGCTTGCGATAGACGTCGGTACGGCGGAGGGGCCGATGCGCGTGACCTTCTGTCCCGGTGATGGAGGGTGTTTGCCCTCGATGCTGAGTCTGCGAGCCGAAGACTCCTCGAGGAGCG
>PVMK01128177.1_pt1 | contig 72194 bp, 75 predicted proteins | sample 1853481 | NCBI WGS metagenome assembly PVMK01 (sample SAMN08533507, study PRJNA380276) | Marine sediment metagenome, whole genome shotgun sequencing project.
GGCTTCTGCTCATCAACCGGGACCCGATAGGTTCCGCTAAGGATCTTCTGTTCCAGATCCCGAACCTCTTTGATAACGTCGGCCGGCAGCGTCTTTTCAAAGGAGTGAAACGGCGCCAGGCGGGAACCGCCCTTGGCCATCATGGACCATTCGCCAAGATCCATGGACACCCAGGCTTTTTTCTGGACCATTTCGATGCAGAATTTGATGGTGGGATACATATCCCACATCGGTCCGGTAATCACCACGCCGGGTGCCATCGCATTCTGGTCCGACATGTTGCCGAAGGCAAATATGCCCTTCTCTTTAGCGGCTTCAAAGACCCCGAACCGTTCGGCAAAGATCAGATCCGCACCGGCCTCGATCTGGGCGATGGCAGCCTCTTTGGCCTTGGGGGGATCGAACCATCCGCCGATGTAGGATATTTTAACTTTGACTTTGGGGTTGACTTTGAGGGCACCGGCTTTGAAGGCATTCACCAGCCGGTTCACTTCTCCGATGGGAATGGCGGCAACCACACCCAGCACATTGCTCTTGGTAAGGCGACCGGCAATCACACCGCACAGGTAGGCTGGTTCGTGAATCCAATTGTCAAAAACGGAGAAATTGGGTGCGACCGGACCGAACTCTGAACCGAAGGCAAAAGCGATCTCGGGATAATCCTTGGCAATCCTGCGGGCCGGATCTTCTCCCGCCAGAAAGGCGTCTCCCACGATCAGGTCAAATCCTCTCTCCGCATACTCCCTCAAGACCTTTTCAAAATCAGCGGCAGCAATTTTCTCGGTGAATTCATATTCGATATTCTCCATTTCCTTTTGGATTTTGAGACAGGCCTGATGAATGACGCCGTCCCATGGCTCTTCGATGGCTGTCTGAAAAATAGCGGCGATTTTAAAGGGTTTTGCGGCACTGGCAGTCAATGCAAATGAAGCTGAGAAAAGAACAATCATGACACCCCATACGAATTTTTTCATGGCACGGCCTCCTTTTTGGTTAAAAGATTCTGTTTTGTTTGCTGGATGTTCGCCGGAAATCGGGTTTCCCTTAATTTCTTTTTTTTTGACAGGATTGACAGGATTTACAGGATTAATGGCCTTGGTTAAATACGCTGCGCTGTTTTTTGAAATTTAACGGGGTAAAGATTTTTTTCGCCTGCGGCGAGATACCCTCAGACCGAAGGCCCTTCTATCCTGATGATCCTGTAAATCCTGTCTGATATCCTCTTATTAGAATCCATTCCTCCGATTTTACGTTACTGTATTTGTGAATCTATGTCCTAGTGCCGATCATCACCCCCCTTCTTGGCCCGATAGCGCATGGTGAGGATTTCGATTTGAAGAAAGCCCTAATGTTGCAACATTAAGGAAAGGTATCCGGCTACCATAAAGTAGGGATTTAAATTTGTCAAGAAAACATATATCATAATTATTTTACTATGTTTTTAGATAGTTATAAGTGGTTAAGATGATGTTGAATTTAGATCAACAGGACCGTATAGCTGGTGATGGTTCTATCTTCGGCCATTTTGTTGGGTTTCGCTGATAACACAAAAATGGCTGACAAGTAGGTTGGGTTGAGGAACGAAACCCAACAAAAAATATCAGGATACTCAACCCAACCTACGAAAAAGCGGTGGCCGATGTTAGAACCAAGCTCGTATAGCTTAATTGAGGTATGCGGGAGGTTGTCCAAGAATATGGACAGATGAGCGCCTGCAGAGGAATCAGCAAGGGGTTGTGGAAAGTTTACTGTAGGCGTTCACGGGTTCAAAGGTTCAGGGTTCAAGGTTGCATCCTCGTCCCTGGACTGCACTTGGGACGCGTAGTTACAGCAAAAGCGTCAGCTTCGTCAGACCTGATCCAAAATTTGGAGCTAAATTGGCAATTATTTGGGGAAATGAGCACTTTTAACGAGAACTTCGGGTCTTTAACCCTGAACGTTGAACCCTGAACCTGTGAACGGTTACCTTTATCCAGCCTCATAACGATTCAGTGCTATTTTATTTGCTCTATGGAGAAACAGGATGACGAGGCAGGGCAGTGCGATTGACATCAATTTCAGGGTAAGTTCAACCAGTCCGATGGATTTCTGCTTGTATTTCGGCCTTTTTCTCTCAGGAGATACAGCCAGTCTCGGCATGGCATTTTCTGCGACCCCAGGTGAAATAGACGCAGTCCTCTCTTTGACCCCAAGCAATTTTCGCTGCCCGGCTGCTGCCGGTTCTTTCTTTTTGCCCGGGAGCTTCTTAAAGGGCGGCAATATATCTTCCTGGATTGGAACCTCTGAAGACGCTTTCTCGATTACCCCGGGCGCATCACTCTTGATGCCGGATTGTGGCGGTTGAGTGGTAAGGATATGAGCCGGTTTTCCGACAACGGGGACATCCCCCTTTGAAACGGCAATCGATTCATCTTTCCCGCCTCCAAATTCATTGCGGATCGATGGTTGTTCCGTGACACCGGCCCGTGATGCTTTGTTCAGCGAGAGTGTCTGCAACGGCTTTTGTTTTTCATCTTGCGTCCGGTCTCGGGGTAGCGCCGGTAGAGGAGTAAACTGTGCGGGTTCCTGCGCCGAGGAAATTTCCGCCTGTGAAAGGGTGCTGGTTTCATTATTCAGGTCCTGGAACCCCGGGCGGACCGATGATTGTATCGTTGCATCAACCCGTGATACTCTTCCAGGCGAAGGTGTATTCAGTAAATCTTCCTTTTTACCTCCCGTCCGGGTTTTGGGCGCTGGTCCTGCAGGATGGACTCCTTGCATTTGTTCCCCGGCTGCAATCTCAACTTGCACTGTTGGCAAGGCAGACCCTGCTGCCGGAACTTCCGGCTGAATTTCCTCTAAGTACTTGCCATACACCCATCCCCTGCCATGGATTTCTCCTTCAACATCAACCTTGCACCAAAGTCCTTTCTTCTCTATTATCCGGACTTTGTGGCCCTGGGGGATAATACTCAATATTACCCCGTTTGAACCCGGATTTCTCCTAAGATTAACCCTTGCAGTGGCCTTTGCATCCCATTGTTCAGCGGAATTTCCGGCCACTGCCCAACAAATAAGTGTGCCCACGAGGAGAACAAATATGGACTTTGGGGGGGAAATATATCTGGTTTTCATCTAATCTCCTTCTTTGCAAAGCCTTTCTCAAAGCCTTCAAATGATACCACGCCGCATTCCAGTCAATAAATTGACAGCGTCGGCAAATGACATGCCGTTTAAGATCGTGTGTTGCCCTTTGTTCCACCAGGCGACTTTCAGATCAACAAACCGGGTTCATCCTCCACGCCGGAGCAATGAATATTCGTCACATTAATGCAAAGTCCTCAAGATTTAGGCCCTTCTCGGATCCATTGCCGACGGAAGCTTCTTGGAAAGCAGACTATTCCATCATGAATAGTATGGTTAGGAGTTGCATGTTTCATGCCACTAAAGCGAAAATTACGACGCAAAAACCTTGTCAAGATGATTCTGAGATACTATATTAGTGTTTCTAAAGAAAAAAATTTCAAGGGCAAAAGAATCCCATGATAGAAAGCCCTAAAATATTACCGACTATTTTCAGATTTTCGTGAGAGGCTACTATGTACAAGCATATTTCAGTCGATCCTAAAATTTGCCATGGACAGGCCTGCATCAAAGGCACAAGAATCCCGGTGCATCAGATCATCCGGATGTTGGCCAACGGGGATAAGATCCAAGAGCTTCTTGAAGATTACCCCTCGATAAAAGTTGAAGACATTTACGCTTGCCTCGACTATGCCGCATCGTTAGCCGAAGAGCAGATAACGCCGATTGATATGACCGAAAGTGCGACATGAAAGTTCTCGTGGACGAGAATATACCGTTGATTACCGTTGAAGAGCTGCGTTTAAAAGGATTTGATGTCATCGATATTCGCGGAAGTGCCGAGCAGGGAATAACCGATGAAGTGCTGTGGCAAAAAGCGCAACAAGAAAAGAGGCTTTACATTACAACTGATAAGGGATTTTCTATTCATCGCGATGAAGCTCATCACGGTATTTTGATCGTGCGCCTTAGACAGCCAACCAGATTAAAAATCCATCAGCGTGTCATACAGGCTATAACAAAATATTCTGAACAACAGTGGCACGGGCTGATGGTTGTCATGCGTGACGTTGTTCAAAGCTCCTGGAAGTCTCACCAAAAAGGATAAAAAGGACTTCAGTCCTTTAATACCTTCTTTATCCTTAACCCTCATATGAAACATTTATTTAGACAGGATTTACAGGATTATCAGGATTTATTTTGGACTCGTATTTCTCTATCCTGTCCATCCTGTTGATCCTGTCAGAAAAGATATATTCGCTCGTGCAGCGCTTCCAGCCCGTAGGCTCCGCGTAGGCTTCCAGGCCGGAGGCGCAGGCGCTTGCGCCGCGTGTTGCACAGTCTTTTTTTTAAATTGATAGAATTCATTATTCGATGTTGGAGGTTCAATGTTCGATGTTCGACGTTCATTTTTTAGTTAACCCGTCATATGAAAATATCTATGCAGAAGCATCCAGTCGCAAAAGCGCCAGCGGCAGCGGTTCTGTGGGTACCCCATTCAATTCTCCTTTAGCCGTTAATTTTGTTAGAATTTTCCCGTTAGAATATTTGGCGATCTGTAATTAATCGGATCAAGGAATGATGGTCATCAATTAATTCCCCGGTCAAATAAGCAATCCTTTCCGGTTCGAAGTTTTCCTTGAGCAGTTGGGCCATCCATTGTTTTAAAAGGGTTGTTTTGCCTACCTGCCGGCCTCCGCTGACAGTGTATATCCCCGGTATCGATCGCGGCAGCTGCGTGAGTAATCCTGAGCGATAAACCAGCGGGAGTTTGCCCAATTGACGCAGGTGCGGATCGAGCAAATCAAATGATGTCGGGTCTTCCCAATGTGTATTGTGAGGCAAAAATCATAAATCCATTTTAATCAATCCATAATGAATAAATTTATTCATTTGCTATTATATAAATTCTATTTACTTTAACTTTTATATTCGTTATTAGAAATGGTCGCGGAAGGGACGATGCTTTATGAGCAGTATTGAAACTCATAACCTCACCAAAGAGTGGGGGCGTATTAGAGCTGTTGATGGTGTTTCTTTCCATGTCGCTGAAGGAAGCCTGACAATTTTGCTGGGACCCTCCGGATGCGGCAAATCTACAATCCTCCGTATGATCGCCGGATTAGAGGAGGTGACATCCGGAAACATTTCTATTGCCGGACAAGACGTCACTTACAAGGATGCTGCAAAGCGTGGCGTTTCAATGGTCTTCCAGTCCTATGCTTTGTTCCCGCATTTAAATGTGCGCGAAAATATTTTATTTGGTCTTAAAGTTCGAGGCGTTTCAGCGGCCGAACAAAAAAAGCGCTTGAGCGAGGTTGCGGCAATGGTAGGACTCGAAGGGTTTCTTCATCGCAAGCCTGCCAAACTGTCGGGGGGCCAGCAGCAAAGAGTCGCACTGGCGCGGTCCATCGTATCCCAGCAACCGGTTTGTCTGATGGACGAACCCCTATCGAATCTGGATGCCAAACTGCGAAACGAAATGCGCGAAGAGATTTGCGCCCTGCAACAAAAACTCGGCCTCACCATGATTTATGTAACCCATGATCAAACCGAAGCCATGACCATGGCCGATCAGGTGGTGTTGCTGCAAAGCGGACGGATCGAACAAATCGCCCCTCCCTACGAACTTTACGAACACCCGGCCACCGCATTTGCCGCCAATTTTATTGGATCTCCGCCCATGAATATTGTGCCCCTTGATCTGATCGATCACCGCACGGTACTGTCAGCTACAGGCGGCCGACTGCCGGTTCCGGAAGGGACCCGCGGCTGGTCAATCGGTGTAAGGCCCGAGGAAATCAAATTGGGCAACCTGGGGTTGCCGGCCAGGGTCGGTGCGGTTGATTTCCTGGGCGCCGAAACGGTCATCCGCCTGTTCCATGGGGAACAGATCTTGTTTGCAAGGACCAATGGACGTGCCGAACTCGTACCGGGTGATCAGGTTATGGTTAGCTGGTCCCCTGACGCGGTACACGTCTTCAATGAAAAAGGCTTAAGACAGGACAGGACGGCCACAGCTCCATAAACGTTATTTTTTTTACACCGGAGGACTGTGGAAGGTTTACTGAAAAGACAGATATCGTTGATTGGGTGATTAGTTGATTGGTTAAGTGGTTATAAATATGGATTTATCCCACATTTGCAAAATAATTGGACACTGTCACTCAGGTTTCAGGTGTCGTGTGTCAGGTGTCAGTAGTAAAAAAGTGAGATCCGGCCTGAAACCTGACACCCGACACCTGAAGCCTATTCTCCGAAACGGCTTCACTACGCCCGAAAATGTCAAAAAAAATGAGCTGTTTTCATAGTAAATTAGGAGGTCTGAAAGATGAACGTCGAACACCCGCCTGCCATGCATAGTGGGTTGAGTTAGCGTAAACATTGAGTTATGAATCACAATTATTGTATTTGCCTCGCACCAGTTTCAAGGCATTGCGGGCAGGTCGAACGTCCAACATCGAATGGTGAATGGAAAAAGGAGAAAAAACAAAAACTCAAAAAAAGTGGAGGAGGAAACAATGTTGAGCAAAATGAAATTTAGCGTTGTGGTTGTGGTTGTTGCCGCTGCAGTCTGCTGGGTCACGACATCAGTGGTTCAGGCTGAAACCGAACTGACCATGTATTATCCGGTCGCCGTCGGCGGTCCATTGACTAAAATTGTGGACAGTATGGTCGAAGACTTCATGAAGGAGAATCCGGACATCAAAGTAAATGCCATCTATGCCGGCAACTACAACGATGCCCGGATCAAGGCGTTGGCGGCACTCAAGAGCGGTAAGCCGGCTCAATTATCGGTAATGTTTTCCATCGATATTTACGAAATGATCGAGCAGGATGCCATCATCGCATTCGATGACGTCGTAGAAACCCCGGAAGAAAAGGCCTGGCTGGAATCCTTCTACCCGGCACTGATGGAAAACGGCCGAACCGCCGGCAAGACCTGGGGCATCCCCTTTCAACGGTCAACCATCGTCATGTACTACAATAAGGATGCCTTCAAATCAGCCGGTCTCGACCCGGAAAAGCCGCCGGAGACCTGGCAACAACTGGTCGCCATTGGCAAAAAGCTCACCAAGGCCGACGGATCCCAATGGGGCGTGATGATCCCGTCCACCGGTTACCCCTACTGGATGTTCGGTGCTTTGACCATGCAAAACGACCAGGTTTTGATGAACGAGGCCGGCAACGAAACTTACTTCGACAGTCCGGCTGTGATCGAGGCATTGCAGTTCTGGAAAGATCTGGGTTCAAAACACAAAATTATGCCTGGGGATACCATCGAGTGGGGCACTCTGCGCCAGAATTTCCTCGAGCAGAAAACCGCCATTATGTGGCATTCAACCGGGAATCTGACGATCGTGAAAAACAAGGCCAAGTTCGACTTCGGCGTTGCCATGCTGCCGGCCAATAAACGGCGCGGCACACCGACCGGAGGCGGCAATTTTTACATCTTCAAACAAACCTCCGCGGAAGACCGTAAGGCCGCCATGCAGCTGATCAAGTTCATGACCAGTCCGGAACGTTCGGCCGAATGGTCGATGAAAACCGGTTACATGGGCATCAGCCCGGCAACTTATGAAACTCCCAAACTCAAAGAATATGTCAAGGACTTCCCGTACGCCGCTGTGGCCCGAGACCAGCTTAAATTTGCCACTGCCGAGTTGGCGACCTACCAGACCGGCCGCGTTCGCAAGGCCCTGGACGATGCCATCCAAGCCGCTCTGACCGATTCGAAAACACCGGAAGCCGCCCTTAAAGAGGCCCAGGCCCTGTCCGAACGACTGTTGAAGCAATATAGATAGGTACAGATATCGTTGATTGGTTGATTGGTTGATTAGTCGATCAGTTAACCAGTAAACTATTCAACCAGGTCTGCAGGTGAGGAGAGAGAGGGGGCAATTTTGGACTGCGGATTGCGGATTGCGGATTTGTTGTATCGCTTTGCTCTATCATTTTGTATTAAATTGATCCGCCGGAGGCGGACCTTACATCCAAAATTTAGAATCCAAAATCCAATATTTATGAGGAATATGAGTGGGATCACTTGTTAAAAGTAACAATGCGAAAGAAAGCATGATTTTCACCAGCCCAGGCAATACCTCACCTCTCTTTCCGTTAGCTACGTCTTTTAAGGACTCAACCCGGACAAGCCGGAATTGAAGATTGAAGATTTAAGATTTATGGTATCGCTTCGCTCTGTCTTTTCAATTAAAAACGATAGAATTGCTTGTAAGCGTTCACGGGTTCAAAGCCCGCCCTGGTGCGACTCGTGGCATGATTCCAAACCTATGCTTGAGTAGGCTTTGACTGTGCTTTTCGAATGTATAATGCCGATGATCGGTCTGGGCCAGGGGTTCACGGGGTTCAAGGTTGCATTCTCTTTCCCGGACTGCATTTGGGATGCATATTTACGAGAAAAGCATCAGCTTCGTCAGGGCTAATCCAAAGTTTGGAGCCAAATTGGCAATTATTTGGGAAACTGAGCATTTTTAACGAGAACTTCGGGTCTTTAATCCCTTCTATGTCCTGAACGTTGAACCTTGAACCTGTGAACGGTTTCGCTATGGCATAAATCATGCGAAAACATGATGTGATTTCAATAAATAGGTACTAAGCTTTTTCCGAGACTTCGCTCGGAAAAAGAGGCCCCTGCGGGGCAGCAGAGGCACCGAAAATCTGACGGCACATGTTACAGGTTTCAGTACAATGTCATTAGCTCTTAAGGCTTGGTCTTATCTCTGTGGGAGCGGCTTTCCAGCCGCGATTAAATAGATTTAAAGCGACTTTCTTTCGTGGCTGGAAAGCCACTCCCACGAGCAGTTGGTGTTAAGTTATTGATATTGGGTTTCGGTAATTAGTACCTCCACGCCCTGACACCTGAAACCTTAAGTTTCTGACAACATGTTGTCAGATAAAGCCCAATAAGGGCCTAAACCCGGATAAACCGGAAATAGCAAATTACAAGCACCAAATTACAAATAAATTCCAAATTACAATATCCAAATCTCAAATATGATCAACCGCCAATTGTTTGGAATTTTGAATTTCGGTCATTGTGATTTGTTTGGTACTTGTGATTTGATTTTTGAAATTTTTTAATTGCTGAAGTCCGAAAACCGAAACCTCACGTTCCTTACAACATGTTGTTAGAAAAACCCGATTGAGACCCAAAGAGATGTCGCCGAATTTCATGAAACATGTTTACGGGTGGCTATTACTGACACCTGCCGCAATTCTTTTAATTGCCTTTACCCATTATCCAACCGTCGCCACTATCTTCGACAGTCTGTTTTCGAAAGGAACGGCCATTCGGCCGTCTCGTTTCGTCGGTTTAGCAAACTACGAAATGATGATTGAAGACCCTATTTTTTGGAAAGTTCTCACCAACAATGCCTGGTTTGCAATAGGCACGATTCCGACATCCATTGTTTTAGCCATCGTCATGGCTCTATTGGCTAACCGGGCTCTGCCGGGTCGTTCTCTGGTCCGCATAGCCTTTTTTACACCAACCATCCTGCCGATGATCGCCGTTGCCAATATATGGCTGTTCTTTTATACGCCTGATATCGGTCTCATCGACCAGGTAGCAGGTTTTTTCGGGATCGGCGGTCACAATTGGCTGGGTGATCCGGCCACGGTACTGCCGTCCATTATTGTCATGACGGTCTGGAAAGAAGCCGGATTTTTCATGATCTTCTACCTCGCCGCGTTACAGAACATTTCACCCGAGCTGGAAGAAGCGGCCCGGCTGGAGGGATCGACACGCTGGTACTATTTTCGCAGGGTTTTGTTCCCGCTTTTGATGCCCACCACCTTGTTCGTAATGATCAATGCGGTGCTGAACTCCTTTAAACTGGTCGACCATCTGTTTGTACTGACCAAGGGTGGGCCTAATAACGCCAGCAATCTGCTGCTTTTTTATATTTTTGAAAGTGCGTTTTCTTATTTTGACACCAATTACGCTGCGACCCTCACCGTCGTCCTTCTCGGCCTTCTGGCCGTGATGGCACTCACGCAGTTCTACTTCCTGGATAAACGGGTCCACTACCGATGAAAACATACCGTTTTTTATCGCGCGATTTTCAAGGTGTGCTGGAAGTAGGTGCAGCGTGGTTTCTGGCCTTGCTCTGGATAGCTCCTCTGGCATACGCATTTTGGGCGGCATTTCATCCCAGCGAATACGCGGTTCATTTCGACATTTTCGCGCCGCTGACACTCGCCAACTTCCGCGAAGCCCTGTCCCAGGCACCGTTTCTTCGTTATGCATTCAACACCTTTATTCTGGTTTCCACTATTCTAACTGCCCAATTGGTGGTTTGCACGCTGGCTGCTTATGCCTTTGCGCGATACCGCTTCTTCGGCAGTGACGTCGCCTTTGCCCTGGTTCTCGTCCAATTGATGATTACACCGGAAATACTGATCGTTGAGAACTATGGGACCCTGGCCCGCTTCGAACTCATCGACACCATTCTCGGGATTGGTTTGCCATACATGGCCAGCGCTTTTGGCATTTTCCTGCTGCGCCAGGCATTTAAATCGACTCCCAAGGAACTCGAAGAGGCAGCACGTTTAGAAGGCTGCGGCGTCTTCGGTGTGTTATGGCGGGTATATGTGCCGTTGGCGCGCCCGACCTATCTCGCCTATGGGCTGATCTCCATCAGCCACCACTGGAACAATTTCCTGTGGCCCCTCGTTGTCACAAACTCGGTAAAAACCCGGCCGTTGACTGTTGGATTGGGCATCTTCGGCGCTCCGGAATCGGGCGTGGATTGGTCAATCATATCCGCGGCCACTCTGATGTCCGTAGCCCCCCTGCTCATTGCCTTTCTGCTGTTCCAAAGGCAATTCGTACAGTCCTTCATGCACGCGGGCATTAAATAGCCTCAAAGGTAATCGTTCAGCCATTGAGACACGAAGGCACAAATACTTAGTCATTTAGGGACTTCGAATCTTTAATGCCTTCTTTGTCCTTAACGTTGAACCTCTGAACCTTTGAACGCCTGCAGTGAAAGGAAACAAACATGACTTACCCCAGCGTTTATCCAACCGGGGCCACCGTCTACCTGCCGGACCAATGCTGGAGCGGGTATACCATCTTCCAGGCCAAAGAGCTCGGTGCCCTGCTGATCGACATGAACGGCCGCGAGGTTCGCCTGTGGAAAGGATTGCACGGTTTCCCCAACAAACTGTTCCCAGGCGGCCAGGTGCTGGGCCATAGCGGCGAACGCAACACTAACTACGGTCTCCAGGACTATCGCGACCTGCTTCAAGTGGACTGGGACGGCAACATCGTTTGGAAATTCAACGCATATGAGTATATTGAAGATTTCGGCGAGGAGCCCCAGTGGATGGCCCGCGTCCATCATGACTACCAGCGCCAGGGAAATCCGGTCGGTTACTACACACCGGACATGGACCCGGGGATTGACGGCGGCAACACACTTTTGCTGGGTCACAAGAACCTGACCTGCCGGGATATTTCGGATAAACCCCTTTTGGACGATGTTATTTACGAGGTCACCTGGGACGGTGATCTGGTATGGGAGTGGGTATGCAGCGAACACTTCGCGGAGTTTGGTTTCCGCGAAGAGGCAAAAAATATCTTGAGCCGCGATCCCAACATGCGCCCGGTCGGCGGCGGCATGGGCGATTGGATGCATCTTAATTGCATGTCCACCCTGGGTCCCAACAAATGGCATGACGCCGGTGACGAGCGCTTCCACCCCGACAATATTATCACCGGCGGCCGCGAAACCAACATCATATTTATTATCAGCAAGGAAACCGGCCGGGTGGTTTGGAAGATCGGCCCGAATTACGACGAAACCCCGCAGCAGAAAGAGTTGGGATGGATTATCGGCCAGCACCATGCCCACCTGATCCCCAGAGGGCTGCCGGGTGAAGGCCATATTCTGGTCTTTGACAACGGCGGCTGGGCCGGATACGGCGCACCCAACCCGGGCAGTCCAACCGGCGCAAAAAACGCGCTGCGAGATTACTCCAGGGTGCTGGAGTTTGATCCGGTTTCCCTGAAAATCATCTGGCAGTACACGCCTGCCGAAGCAGGCCTTGTCCACCCGACGGACAGCAATCGGTTTTACAGCCCCTTCATCAGCAGCGCCCAGCGTCTGCCCAACGGCAACACCTTAATTGCCGAAGGCAGTGGCGGTCGCATCATTGAAGTCACTGCCGATCACCGGATTGTCTGGGAGTATATCAGCCCCTACTGGGGCAGACATTTTAGAATGAACATGGTGTACCGGGCCTACAGGGTACCCTATGAATGGGTCCCGCAGCTGGATCGACCCCGGCAAACGGCCATTGAGCCCATCGATGTGACCACCTTTCGGGTACCGGGAGCGGCGCCGGGCGGTGCCGAAGCCGTGGTTGCCGTTGAAGGCACCCTGCCCTACCAGTCGTCTTCGGCGCTGTGCGTGCTATCCGACACCGATGAGGCCGATTAATCCGGGTAAGTTGTGGGTTGCGGGTTGCGAGTTGCGGGTTGCGGGCAAAAAGGCATAGTGCATTGAGTAAGCCATCGCTCAATGGAAAGTGCAGGGGGATCAAAAGGATTGCGGGCAGGTCGAATGTGGGTCCCAACGGTGAATGCGTTAAAATCGCCCCCCCCGTTGACCATCACCGAAGAGGCCTTGAGGGAAGGTATCGAAGTGTTTGAAGAGGCCGTTGATGAAGTATTAAAAGAACCCGGACAGGCCGGAGTTGTATATTGACGATTGAAGATTGAAGATTTGTGGTATCGCTTTGCTCATTCTTTTTTATTAAAATTGATCGTTCGACCCTGTCATTAGACCCTGAGGCTCTCGAAGGGAGGCTCTCGACGGGTAGAATTGCTTGTAAGCGTTCACGGGTTCAAAGGGTCAGGGGTTCAAGGTTGCATTCTCGTCCTTGGACTGCATTTGTGATACGTATTTACGAGAAAATCGTCAGCTTCGTCAGGCCTAATCCAAAATTTGGAGCCAAATTGGCAATTATTTGGGAAAATGAGCATTTTTAACGAGGACTTCGGGTCTTTGCTTTCTTTGTCCTTAACCCTGAACGTTGAACCCTGAACCTGTAAACGGTTACGCTATGGCATAAATCCTTCCCAGGCATGATGTGATTTCAATAAATAGGTTGCTGTATCCTGTTTTTGCTGAAGTGTTTCTTGACCGAAGGACGTGTTATAACCTTACAATCTCTTCGCTTGGTCCGGCAACCATCTTTCTTAGCTCATCCCGGATCAACACCCTCAGATCTCGGTCGGCTTTTTCTTTTTTTACCGTGTCACCGGTCCGGATCGCTTTAAAAAAGGCCGTACACTTTCTTTGGGCGCTGATATTCCAATCGGCCGTGTAGCCGGTTTTCCTCGATGGATCGGATTCAGCTTCGACGGAACTGGAAACATCCCGCCGGCCATGGGCCCAGTTGATGATATGCTCGCAAAAAATCAGGACCCGGTCGATCAGGATGTAGAGAAACTGGATGTTCTCATTGGGTCCCACCCTAATTTGTTGTCCACCCAGGTTCATGCCGGCAACCTTGGTATCAGCCAGTTGCCGGCCGCCGCCGAAGGCTGCCCAGCCGGCCCCGACAGCGCCGCCGATGATGGTAAAAAGACCAAAGGTGAGCCCGTGGGCCGCCACGTCAATGGTCGCACCGATAGTTCCGCCCGTGATTCCGGCAAGCAGGGCCAGTTGTTTTTGTGTCAGGCCCAGGATTTGCCACGTTTTTTCATTGAACAGGTCCTGATGGATAATCGATTGCGGTGGAAGATCGTAGTTGAAGATATTATGCTTATACAGCTTGCGTATTCGTTGATGCGCGGCGGCCTCATTTTTTTCAACCGCCCGGGTATATTTATCAAATAACTTTTTTTTCAGGCCTTCTTCGTCGGTTTTTTCCGTGTAGCTTTTGGTAATGGAAAATTCGAGGCTTTCGGTGAGCATCATTAAAATGATTTCCGCAGTCAGGGCAGTGCGATGGGACCAGTCTTTTTTAAAAGCCGAAATCACGGTGGCAAGGGGGCCAATCCAGTCCTGGTCTATTCCCTTTAAACTTTCCAGAAGAGAGATTCGCTCGGCGTAGGTGGCCTGATGGGCGTTAAAGACACGGATGGAATTGAAATGGCGCCGGAATGCGGTTTTCCACTGGGACAAATATTCGGCATCGTCTTCCTTGCAATTGATGATTGCCATACGGGGTGCACCGGTAAGGCGCAGGACTTCCATTTCAGCCTTATCGACACTGCGAAGGGGTCTCGATCCGTCCACTACGTAGATAACCCCCGCTCCTTGAGCGATGGGGGTCAGCAGTTCACAATCCTGAGCCAGGTCCGGGTCATCGGCGTGGCTGTCGATAAAGGCCTGCACGATGCGATCATTGTATTCTTCATGGGCCCTCATCCAGCGCAAAGTTCTCTTGGGGTTTTGAAAACCGGGGGTGTCGATAAAACGGATAATCTCCCGATCGTCAATGATCACCGGAAATGTCTCGCACACAAGGGTTTCACCGGGGGTGGCGCTGATGCGCACACGATCATTTTCAGCCAGGGTGGAGACCACCGACGATTTACCCTCGTTGGGGTGCCCCACAATCGCAAAGGCCGGTGTGCTTTCAGAAGTTCCCATGAATCAGTCTCTCCAGTCGCAGATAGGGATCACCCAGGGCTGTTAATTTTTCTTTCCAGGTCTGCCAGTTGATCGGTGTTACCCGGGTGAAAATAGTCTCCGGCTTTGGTTTGCCGATCAATCCAACGAGGATCGGCGTGCGATCGCCCAGGTGATGACGAAGCGCCTTGAGAAAGGCGATATCCTCTATGATGGGGGGTTGCCAGGCCTCCTGCAGGATGAGGATATGGGTCCAGCCTTTTTCAGGCCCGGCCGGGATCAATCGCTCCGGTGCGATGGCTTCATCGGTGTCGTCATTACCGGTCCGGATTTTTTCCACAACGTGCCCCCCCAGAGTCTGCTCGATGGTACTCTCCAGATTTTCATCCGAACATGCTTCGAAAATATCATCCGGTATAAGGACAATGAAATTCTTTTCAGCAACCGTATTTTCAACCTCGACCGGCGGTTCATCCGAAACGGTCGCGATGGCTGCATTCGGCCAGGATCCCCCCGGGGTCCCAACTCGGACCCGGGGCGTGACCATTCGATCGACGAGTTGATCACAGGCGCCTTGGGTCAATTCAATCTTACCCAACAAGTACGCCTGGGTCATCCGGCCGAAAAAAAACAGCGTAATCCGCGGCAATAACCCGTAGAACAGAACAGCGAAACATAGAAAAGGCCACCAAGCCACCAGGTCAGGGGTGGCAAGATGATAAATGCCGTCTTTTAATACCAGGCGACTGCCTTCGATTTGGACCAGGGTCGGATGGGCCAGTTCCGGTGGGACAAACCAGGACCAGGGAACCGCCAGCCATTTGGTGATAGCGTGGACCACCCCTGCGCTGACCTGCAGGGTGGACTGCCAGCCGAAGGCCATATCGGTGCCGAAGACCTTTAAAAGGGTGGTGCCGAGGATTCCCAGGTTGAATCCGATCCCGAATAGCTGTGCTGAAATAAAAATCGGCCAGTAAAACAGAGAGCCGTAAATTTGCTTTTTGCCTCGCAGCAGTCCGAGGATGGCTGACAGGCCTCCTCGCCCGGCACCGGAAAGGGATGTCATGATCCGCTGTTTTATTTTTCCGGTCAGGGCGATTATCAGGCGACTGAGAATTGAATAAATCACCGATGTATAAAACAGCCGCGGCCTGATCAGGCGGATCAGGAGAAGTCCGCACAGCAACAGCAACAGCAGGATCTGTATAAATACCGTAGTGCTCAGATAGACCGATATGTTCAGTGGCGCGGTCCCGATGTAGCTCAAAATAGAAAAGGCGAGACCGATGCCGGATAGACCGCCCAGAATAAAAAGCCCATATCCCAGAAGACGGGAAGTTTCGGCAAATGCTTCCCCGGGCAGGATCGTCTTCGCGCCGGTCGTATCTTTTTCCATTTCGCGGCGCCGGCCGAGCCAGGACTTGATGATAAACCGTCGCGGGGATGATTTTGTTTCAGAGAGTCGAGGCTGGATATAATTAAGAAAAATATCCCGGTCCCGGTCATCGATATCCATGCGGCGGTTTTCGGTAACATCGTCTGCATCAATGTGGAGAAAATACTCCAGATCGATCAGGTCTTTAATGTGCCATCGGGTTTTCATCAGTTCGCAAAATGCTGCTGGTTTCCATCTTAAAGAGATCCCTTGCCCGGACAAGTCCCGATGGTGGGACGGGCCGGAACCCAATTGGATAATGGTATCAATTTTGTTGCAAACTACCTGTTATGCCAGGCGCCACGGTTTTGTCAACCCCCGAATCCGTGATCGATATAACCATACATTGGCGGCTGCCTTATTTGGGGAAAAAATGGCTGCGATTCAGGTCGCAAGCCAGACCGAGTACGCCAACTCTTTAGGCGTATCGAAAACGCTCCTGCCATCCTGCACAACCCGAAGGTTTGAATAGATTCCCAGCATCTCGGGAAGGTCGGAGGAGACGATGATGATTCCTTTCCCAATAGCGCCCAGGTTCCAGAGCAGCAGATAGATCTCATATTTTGCGCCCGCATCGATGCCCCGGGTCGGTTCATCAAAAATGAGAGCGTCCGTATTTTTGAAATTTTTAAAGGGCTAAAAAGAGAGAAAACCTTTCCCAATGGTGTTGAGATCAGAAGCGCACACAGATGGCTGTCAAGGTTGAGTTTACGCCATTAATTAAAATTTTGAGATATCACTTTATAATTGACCCAATAATCGATAGTTTGTTATTGTTTTATTTATTTATTTTATTAAGGAGAACAACACATGAGTAAATTATTTGAAACCAGCGAAATCAACGGCCTGAAGCTCTCGAATCGGTTCGTTCGCTCTGCAACCTGGGAAGCAATGGCCACCGACACCGGAGAATGTACCCCCGTATTGGTCGATCTGATGGCCGGACTGGCCCGGGGCGGAGTCGGCCTGATTATCAGTGGTCATGCCTATATTCGGGCCGAAGGCAAAGCCGGACCCGGGCAGTTGGGCGTATACCAGGACGATCTGATCACCGGGTTGCAAAAAATGACAGCGGCCGTCCATGAAAACGACGGAAAAATCGTCATGCAGCTTGCCCACGCCGGCTTGACGGCCAACCCGAAGATAACCGGTAAAACACCCCTGGCGCCTTCAAATACAGATGGCCTTGCTGAATCACCCTGCCGGGAGATGACCGCCGCAGATATTCAAGATCTCGTCGGCGCTTTTGCCGCCGGGGCGAAAAGAGCCCGAATGGCCGGCTTTGACGGTGTTCAGATCCATGGCGCCCACGGCTATCTTCTCAGCCAGTTTCTCTCGCCGTTTTTTAATCGGCGCAGGGATGAATACGGCGGTTCAATACAGAACCGGGCAAAACTGCTTTTGGAAGTGCTGCGTGCCATCCGGAAAGTTGTCGGTCCGGACTACCCGATTCTGGCAAAAATGAATTGTCGGGATTTTCATGATAACGGCCTGAGCCTGGAAGACTCGATCCAGGCCGGCGTCATGCTGGCGGAGAAAGGAATCGACGCCATTGAATTAAGCGGCGGAAATCCCAAATCCGGCAAGCTGGGTGCAGTGCGGGCAGGTATCAAATCCGAAGACAAAGAGGCTTATTTCCAAAATGAAGCCGCCGCCTTTAAGGAAAAAATAGATGTTCCGCTGATTCTCGTGGGCGGAAACCGCTCCTTCCAGGTTGCCGAACGCCTGGTCAATGAGGGCATCACCGATTATATTTCCATGAGCCGGCCCCTGATTCGGGAGCCTGATTTGATCGGCCGTTGGCAGGCAGGAGACCGGCGCAAGTCCGCCTGCAAGTCTGACAATTTGTGTTTCGGCCCGGCCCGCAAAGGAGAGGGAATATACTGCGTAACGGAGGAAAGGGAAAATAATAAATAATTCGGAATGCGGAAGCCGGAATGCGGAAAAAAAGCAAAAAACCGATAACAAAATAGACGATCGGCGGCAGCTCCACAGTTTTGTTCAGTATTCGATTATGAAAACCCGGGCCATCATCCGCTATCCATACCCAATATTCCATATTTCTCTCCGAGATGTAGGCGCTACCCTACGAGCCGGGACTATTCCATCATTCCAGTGGTTTATTCTTCCCATCCTGATAAACAATCCTGCCGCCAACCATGGTCATTTCCACCCGGCAGTTGGGAATTTCCTCCGGTAACAATGTCAGCGGGTCTTGGTCGAGCACCACCAGGTCCGCCCAGTTTTCCCGGCTTTTATGGTTCCCCGATCCGCTTCTTCAAAAGAAACATGGGCCGCCTCCCTGGTGTAAAGCACAATGGGCCTGTTCGGCGGTGATACCCTCCGAGGGTCCGATTACCTGCCCGCTTGCCGTTTTGCGGCAAATCGCGTCGCGCACGCCAATCAGGGGGTTGGGATCCGCCACCGGGACAGTCAGATGACAGGGCCATCTTGATCTTGCGCTTGATCAGAGTCCCAAACGGGTATAGTTTCTGGGACCGGTCCGGCCCGTAAGCTTCAATAAACCCATCACCAAGCAGGGAAAAAAAATTAGCCTGGCTGACTATGGACAAGCCTAATTCTGCAACCCGATCGATCTGGGATGCAGTCAGGTTTCCGGCATGCACAATATGATGACGCCTGGGGATTGCCCTTTTCAATAACCCGCTCAAAAGCTTTCAGAAGCATATCCAGAGCCCTGTCACCCTGGGCATGAACCGAGATCTGATAGCCGGTCCGGTTAAATTTTTTGATTTCGGCATTGATTCCATTTTGATCGTAATTCAGAATTCCCGTTCCACCGCCGCCGCCCGCAAAGGGTTCAAAAACGGCTGCAGTCCGGCTGCTCATGCCCCCATCGAGAAATATTTTAATCGCCCCGATCTTGACCCATTCAGAACCGAAACCGCGCTTGATGCCCGCAGCCAGCAGGGGATCGGCCCACTGGTTGAGAATGTAGGCATAGAGACGAAAAGAAAAGCGTCCGGAATCCGCCGCGTTCTGGTAGGTACGCAGCGTCAGGGCATCAACGAAGGGATCATGGGCACCCACCAGGCCGAGCCGATGGAAATCTTGCGCACAACGGACCATCATCTCCGCTCTTCGCTCTTCATCGTATTCGGCCATCACTTTTGCATAAATAGAAGGGCTGTTAAAGAACAAGGGCGCCATGATAGCCGACTCGCTTAAAATGCCGTTGGGCTCGCCGGTTGCGTCTTTGTGTATTTTTCCTCCCGGCGGATCAGGGGTTTTCTTTGCAAAGCCCAACTCTTTTAAAGCAGCACTGTTGACTACTGCCCCGTGAACGGAGACATGCACCAGGCAAACAGGATGTTTCGGGGTTGCCCGATCCAGGTCCTCTCTGGTGAGGTTTTTTTTATCATCGAGCATATAAGGCGCATACCCCCAACCCAAAATCCATTTTCCGGGCGGGACCTGGGAAGCCTTTTCTCGGATTGCTTCTACAACGTCTTCCCCCCGCACACATCCGGCTGACGGCCGACAGTCGGCCTGGTCGACCAGAAAAGCATAAAGGCAAAAATGGTTATGGGCATCAATGAATCCTGGTAGTAACGTCCGTCCCTTAAGATCGATGATTTTTGTTTGCGGTTGGGTGAGTTTCTCAATCTCGGTGGTCGTTCCCACCCGGTAAATCCGGCCGAACTGTACTGCCACCGCCTCGGCCCGCGGGGTCGTCTCGTCCATTGTCAGGATGTTTCCGTTTTTGACAATCGTCTCCATGGTTACTTCTCCAATTCGGATTATACCCAGCTGACCGCCAAGCCGAATGATTGAATCAGGTCTTTTTCGGAGGAAGGCGGTCGCCGGGTTTCAGATTCTGAGATACTATAAATTGCTTGATACTTTCTGCGACCACATCCAAGCGTTTGATTCGTAATAAATCTTCCGGTTGAAGATTCATTGTTGACTTTAATGATAGTAAATATTTTGTCAATCGTTTTTCGATTTTTTCCACCAATGGACAGGACGGACCGCCTTGCAGCGTATACTTGCCGGCTGGAGATGCGGCACAGCTTTTAATAAACATTTTTAACTCTGTTTGGATCGATAAAAATTATATATTGACAGGATAATAGGTGAAAGATATGACACAAAAAATTATAATTTTGACGCAAACCATTTGTCCTGCTCCTGCGATAGCGACAAATCACTGAAATCATAGTTAGAAAGAGGTCAAAATGGGAACGGATCAAGCAATAAACCAGCTTTTCGACATGGTAGACGAAGACTACGTTCGCCGGGAATTGGATAAGTTGATACACGGCATAGACGGCGTTGGTTTTGAGCTTGATGTGTGGGCGGTCTCCAATTCCTCTCCGACTGACAGCCCCTTCGTTGATTTAATGAGGCAGGCGACTGAGGCGGTGCTGGGACAAGAAATCCTCATGATCCCCGATCTGACAACGGGTTTCACCGATTCCCGTTGTGTGCGTCCCCTGGGAACCCATACCTATGGCTTCTCGCCATTGACACCTGATTCAGACACCGCGCGCACCGGTGTACACGGTATCAACGAGGCGATGGAGATATCGAACCTGGTGTTTAGCACCAAAATTCAGGTTGCATTAACCTATCTGGCTTTGGAAGGCCGCATGGCATAACATCTCGGCATTTCTATAACTTATTGGAATTATGGTGATCTATGCGGCCATTCTCTTTTGTAAGCCACATGCAATGATGGGATAGTGGAATAGTGGAATAGTGGAATATTGGAATACTGGGTATGGAAAGCGGAAAATGACACATTCTGCAAAAAGTGTTGAATCTACATTTTTTGATGATACTCATTATCTGCTTTATTTGCAGTGTTATTATCCAGTCTAACGCTTCAATAAGCGTGCACGACGTGAATGCAGCCATCCAACGAGTGCCAGCGTGAGGACTGAAAAGACAATCAAGATCATCGCGACCGCTGCAATGGCGGGGCTAACCGACTCTCGAACGCCGCTGAAAATCATCGGACACCCCCTCACAATATCCCTAAAAGATCATTGATTATGCATTGTAAAAATTATTTTCTGTACAAATTACATACTTGACAAGTGAGAATACGTAATGCAAAATACATACAGGATGACACGTGGAACCTTAGAGGTTTCAAGGTGCATTTTGCTGAATATCGTCGTCTATATTTCAGATATGATATCTCTTTTGATAAACCTGATCTTTGCCCCCCAATCCGGGGTTTTGATTGCTTTGTGGTTGCAAGGAAAATATATTTATGAAAGCAAAAGTTGCAGAGCGCGGGCAAGTCACGATCCCAAAAGCATTACGTGAGCGTTTAGGTATCCGGCCGGGGACGGTACTGGAATTCGAAGAAGACCGCGGCAAGCTGGTGGTCGTCAAGGCTGCTGCCATGGATACCGTAGACGAGGTCTATGGAAAACTCGGACGAGGTCGGCGAACCGATGATGTTATGGCTGAGCTTCGGGGCAATTCGTGATTACCGCAATTGACACCAATATCCTTATCGATGTTCTCGAACCGGATCCGGTTTTTGGTCTGGCTTCCAAAGAAGCGCTCAAGCGCTGCCTGCGGGAAGGTTCCGTCATTGCATGTGAAGTTGTGTGGGCGAAAGTCATGACGGCTTACAGCCACAAGGGGCAAGAAGCCGTGGAGGCACTGAGGCGGATTGGAGTTGAATACTCTGCAATGACCCTTGACGCTTCTCTGTGCGCGGCAACCTGTTGGAGCGCTTTTAGAAGGAAAAGCAAGGTTCGGGATCGTATTGTTGCCGATTTTCTAATTGGCGGTCATGCACTTGTTCAAGGTGAACGGCTGCTGACCAGAGATCGAGGCTTTTATAGAACCTACTTCAAACCGCTCAAAGTCGAATCTCCATGATGCAGCCTCTGAGCTATGGCATTACATCAGAGCCAACTCCGGCAGCGATCCTCTGATGGTTCCTCCTGTTTCCAAAGAGGGAATGCGTATCAATTCTAAAAAGTTTGAATTGCAGCATCAAACCGCCCCAGGTCATCTTCAGTATAACAAGCCCTGGCTGCGCCGCGCAGCAGATTTTCCCTTGGTTCAGAAGCATATTTAAAATAGGGAATGCGCAGACCGGATCTCAGCAGGTGAGCTGACAACTGGGCTGCTTCAAATTCATCCTTCAGCTGCATCCCCATAATCGGCGATTGATCAGAAACAAGGACGATTCCATTTTCAGACAAAATTGTTTTCATCCGCCGGGTGCATTGCCACATTGCTTCACGGCGCTCTGGTTCTTCCTTGATGATTTCCAGTGATTTGAGACAGGCAGCGGCAATCGGAGGTGGCGGAATCGCGCTTCCCGAAGCGGCGGGACTGTGCCTGAACTTTTCAACCAGATTTTTCTTCCCGGCAAGAAGTCCTCCGTTGCACCCCATTGCTTTGCTCATGCTGCCCAGGATCACTGCGGAGTTCAGGCTTAACCCGAAATATTCTGCTGTTCCACGGCCGGTTTCACCCAACGCAAAGACGCCGTGGGCGTCATCAATAAAAAGTTCAGCACCATGGGCCTGGCCAATCCGGCGAATTCCCTTAACGGGGCAATTTCACCACTAATACCGTAAACACCATCGGTGGCTATTATCGGGGGGTGGCCCCTGGTAACCTTCTATCTGGAATTTTAAATCTTCAATATCCAGATGTCTGAATTTCCGGATTTCTAATCCTGCCGCCCGCATTCCGAGGAATTGATTTTATTTTGTTCATTGCAGGCTTCGGGGAATCATGCCCTAAAAGAGATTAAACGAGCTTGTTTAGATATTTATGAAAAGGATCGTCATCGGGATCCTGGTGCCAGATATACTCCGCACCGTTGGCAATATCCAAGGCTTTTTCTTTTCTATAAAGCGATGCGATAACTGCTAACGACATATCCATTCCGGCCGACACTCCGGAAGAGGTGTAAAAAGGCCCATCTTCCACCCAGCGGGCTTCAGACACCCATTCCACCTGATCGCTCTGTTGAGTAGCCATCTTAAAATAAGCCTTATTGGAAGTTGCTCGACGACCATTCAACAGTCCGGCCCTGGCAAGGATCCAGGACCCCGAACAAACGGACATTGTAACCTTTGCTGACGGAACTCTTTCCGTCAAAAAGGACATAATGGTTTGATTTTCTTAGGATCACGGCGCAAGTCAAGAACTCTCCTCACTACAACTAACGTTTCCTTTTCAAAACGGTAATAGATGGCGTAAGGAAATCTTTTGGCCAGCATCCGATGATAGCCGAAAACCATTGGATGGATTCCGGCATAAAGCAGCAGGGAGTCAATGTCTGAAAACAAAGAATCAAAGAAGTACCCTCCCAGACCTTCTCCTTGTTTCTCATAGAACAATCGACCCTCATATAGATCTTTCAGTGCAGAAGAGAGTAGTTTGATTCAAATTCGAATCGTTTCCGAAGTTCCTTTTTTGCAACTTTCCAGTCCACAATCTTCTCTTGGCCTGAGTTAAACCGTTGTTCTGTTTCCTGAAGGGCCTTTTGATGCCAATAAGGGGATTCAACCTCATCATCCTCTCTTGACAGGTCCTCCCAAATGGCTTCCATCACTCTCAATTTCTCTTCTCTAGAAAGGTGTTTTATTTCTATGGTGCTTTGCATGTTGAAAAATCCTTTTATTTTAAAGAGGCCTACTGCCGCCCTTGCGAAACAGTGGGCCAGTGCAGCCCACAAGATACGGAATCATGATACTCTTTTATGCTGTCAAACTCAAGAAACTTTTCAACATAAGGACAGCGTGTATGAAAGCGGCAACCCGTCGGCGGATGTTGCCAATTACAGATATCGTTAATTGGTTGAATAGTTGATTAGTTAAATGGTTGCAAGTATGGATTTATCCCATATTTGCTAAATATTTGGGCACTTGACATTTCAACAAACGTAACACACTGAATTGAAGACTATTATTTACCTAATCAACCAGTCACTATTCAAATAGTCAACCAGGTCTGAATTAAGAAGACCAGACAATTTCACCGCCCACGACGGTCATGACAAAAGGAATATCCGGGACGTCATCGGGTTCGACATCCCGCGGATCGGCGGCCATGATCGTAAAGTCCGCTCGCTTGCCCGACTCAATGGTGCCGTTGAGGTAACCAAACATCGGAAGGTGACTGTGGGCCTCCATGAAGCCGGGGAACATGACCGCGCCTTTAAGGTCGACCGTTTCAGTTTTGGGGCCGGCCAGGCGGCGCACTTCACCGTCGGAGCCGATAGCCGTTATGATACCGCTGGTTGCCGCCACAGCGCTGCCTACGGTCCCGACCTCGTCAAGCGTATTGATCTTGCCGTTTTAAAAAATGATGTTCATGCCAGCCTTACCCTCTACTTTCCTCAGCTTTCCATAACTTCCTTGATTGCAGCCAGGACTTTGTCAAGCTCATCGTCACTGATGGTCAACGGCGGCTGGACTCGCAGCACATTGCCGTAAGCACCGCCCAGGCCAAGCAGCACTCCTTTGTCTCGCACGGCCTTGCGGATTTTGGCGGCCTCGGCTGTTGCCGGTTCTTTGCTGTCGGCATTTCTTTAACGATCTCGATGCCGATCATCAACCCCTTGCCACGGATGTCATCGATAGCGACCTGTTTGGGGCTGACTTCTTTGAGGGTCGTCATGATAATACCGCCCTCCCCCATCACCGGTTCGGCCACAAAAAAAGCCACGTTATCCGAGGTCTCGAATTGGATGACGTCGGCCAGGGCCTCGGCGCAGGCCATGCCGCAGGTCTCCAGATTAAAAAGCTTCAAGGGGCATCGGTAGCAGTAAGGCGGTATTGACAAATTCTTGGTACTTTTCTCTAGTATCCATTTTATTTTCCCCCTTTTTAGTTGAATAGCTGATTAGTTTAATGATCTTCTTAATTCACTAATCAACTTATAAACTATTCAAATATCAGTGTCGATGTGCCAGAAGATATCACTTCAACGTGATAGCGGTATTCACCTCTCCGGCGCCGGCGGCCTCCTGGGGCCAGCGTGCCGTCACCGTTTTGGTCTGGGTGTAAAACTCAACCACCTGTTTGCCATAAGGACCTAAATCCCCAAGTTTGGAACCCCGCGAGCCGGTAAAGCTGAAAAAAGGCAGGGGCACGGGGATCGGCAAATTAATACCGACCTGGCCGACGGCGATCTCGTTCTGGAACTTGTGGGCCGCCCAGCCACTGGAAGTAAAGATGGCCGTACCGTTGCCGAAGGGATTATGGTTCGTAAAGTTGATAGCCTCCTCCAGCGTATCCACATTGACCACACTCAAAACCGGACCGAATATTTCCTCTTTGTAGATGGACATGTCCGGGGTCACATTGGAAAAAATAGTGGGAGCGAGGAAGTTGCCCTTTTCATACCCTTTTACGGACACATCGCGGCCATCCAGCTCCAGTTTGGCGCCTTCGGCAATGCCTTTTTCGATGTATCCCATCACCCGTTCTTTGGCGGCCGGTCGGATCAAGGGTCCCATGTCCGTTTCCTTTTCCCAGCCGGGACCCACTTTCAGCACGCTTGCTTTTTCCACAAACTCCGGCAGCCAGTCTATGGCCTTGCCGACCAGCACCAGAGTGTGAATCGCCATACAGCGCTGGGCCGAGGCCCCGAAACAGGCGCCGATCAAGGCATTCAATGCATGTTCCTTATGGGCGTCCGGCAGCACGATCCCGTGGTTGTTGGCGGCCATCATACACTGGGCCCGTTTTCCGGTCCCAGATGCCCGATTGTACACCAGGGTACCCACCGGTGCGGAGCCCACAAACGAAATGGCTTTGATATCCGGGTGATCGCACAGGGCGTTGACGGTCTCTTTGCCGCCATGCACGATGTTTAAAACACCGTCGGGCATACCGGCTTCCTGAGCCAGCTCGGCGATCTTGACCGGCGAGATCGGATCCAGTTCGGAGGGTTTCAGAACGAAGGTGTTGCCGCAGGCAATGGCCATGGGGTACATCCAGAGCGGAATCATGCCCGGAAAGTTGAACGGCGTGATGCCGGCGCATACCCCCAAGGGGCTGCAGGATGCTGTAGGTATCCACCCGTCCGGCGACATTTTCAACGTAGCCGCCCATCTGCAGCGAGGCAATGCCGCAGGCATGCTCCACCACTTCAAGACCGCGAAACACGTCCCCTTCGGCGTCCGGGCCGGTTTTACCGAGTTCCGCTGTCACGGAAGCCGCCAGTCGATCCAGGTTTTTGCGAATCAATTCCTGGAACCGCAGAAAAAGCCGGGCCCGGGTCGGGATCGGTGTGTTTTTCCAGGTCTTAAAGGCTTCCCGGGCGGCGGCCACCGCCGCTTCAATCTCATCGGCCGTGGAATACGGCACCGTTGCCAGTACCTCCTGGGTTGCCGGGTTGGGAATGGCTTCCCAGTGGGAAGTCACAGAATCGACAAAACGGCCGTTGATGAGCATTTTTACTTTCGGAGGATTTAGAGATGCGTCAAGGGTAGGTTGTTGGGTTTCTAATTCTGTTTCCATATAAGGTTCTCCTTTACTGGTTTTGTAATAATTCACCGCAGAGTTCGCAGCCTCCGGCCCATAGGGCCTACCATATGGCCTACGCCCCGGCGGGAGAACGCTGAGAAAGCCATAATAAAACTAAATACATAATTTTCGAGGCCGGATAATGAATCAAATCACTCTTCATGTGGGGAGTATACGAAAAATGGGTCTTATGCGTCAAGTTGAACCTTGTCTCCCTGTTGTCTGCATATAAGCAGGAAAAATCAAGTGATATCTGCTGTGGCGCCGTCTCGAAAATTTATGGAATAAATTCTTATGAGAGGGATCTATAGTTTAAAAGCTTGTTTCCGATAAACGTGAGACCGGCAGAATAGAAACAAATTAACCATAGGGAGGATACTATGAAAAAATCAATTAAAATAAATCGGATCCTGGTAACTGTTATAAGCATATCTATCATGCTTACGTCCCCAATTGTTTATGCGGCTGATGATTCTTCGATCAAAGGTGCTCTGCGGGAAAAAATTAAGACAAGCATGATGGCTTATATTGAAACCCGAATGGTCAATGACACATTTTTCATATTTGATGCACCGGAAGGCAGGTTGCTGAATCTCAAATTTGACAAACTTCATGAAGGCATCGTCAAAAAAGGAAATTTTTATGTCAGTTGCGCCGATTTTTTTGATAAGAATGGCAAAAAGATAGATCTGGATTTTCTGGTCGTAAAAGATGGTGACCAGCTTAAAACCATCCAGGCCGTTGTTCATGCGGTAGATGGAAACAAAAGAAAGTATCAGCTGGAAGGGTAAGCTGCAATTAGGGGGAAAACCGGCCAGGTGAAATTACCCGCCACCTGGCCTCTAAATTTTATCACGATTTTATTCCAATCTACGGGTATATGGCTTCAAGAATTCGGAAGTTGGAATGCGGAATGCGGAAAATAAAAAAAGCGCAGGAGGCACTCCACAATTTTTTAAATAGACGCGTCATCCGGCGCTAGCGGGGGCGTATGCATACGATCTGATCTGATTCTTTTCGCCCTCGTGAATCAGAATTGTATAGGGGACGAGGGCAACGACGAAGGTAGCCGCCGCGCCGTTGCTCAAAGAGCTAAGGCGGCTCATCTGACCTCTGTCATCTGTCTTCTGTACTCTGAAATCGTGTGTGGCGCTTCATAAAAATGATCTTTAATTTCATGAAGTTTCATACGAGGTGTCAGGATTCAACTCCCTGGCGCCTCCGTTTGAAAGCAACTAAAAAAATGTGACAACCTGAAAGGAGGAGGTAATACGACTATTTATCTCCGTCCTTCAGCATGCCCAGCAGACTGCGGACTGCTATCAGAAAACCGCTCGGCTGCTGAACAATGATATCAGGGGTGGCCCGAGTAAAATGGCGCTCATTAACCGTCAGCAGATAAGAACAGCGCTCCATCAAGGCGGCAACAAGAATCGCCAAGTCTTTGAGAACCGCTCAAGCGGCAATCAAAGTAAGTGCAATCAATGCTGCGATAACTCCAATCCATTGCCGGCGAGACAGACGCTCCCTCAAAATCACCCAGGCAAGTAAAGCCGTTATTGCAGGGTGCATTGAGGCGAGTACTACTGAAATATCAAGTCTACCTACCTGGGCTGCCGAAGCGTAAAAGGCAGTGCCGGCTGCATCACAAAAACCAGTGAGACACACTAAGGGATACTTCTGCTTATGCGGCATGGTGCCTATACGAAAAATCAGTAAGAGCGTTACTAGTACAACTGTTCCCATCATTTTTGATGCCAACAGCGGCCACAACACGCTCTGTTCTACTGCCTGATCGATAAGAATGAAGGCTAAGCCAAATCCTATGCCAGCAGTAACCGGCAAACTAAGTTGCCGCCATCGAATTGTGTGGGACTTTTCAGAAACAGAAAGATACCATAATGCAGCAAAAGCAACTGCAAATCCGGCAATCTGGCGATTAGAAGGAAATCCCTCCATCAGCATGCCAAAAAGGACCGGCAGTGCGGCAGATATAACCGCTGCAAGCGAAGCTACCATTCCCATATGCTCACTGGCAAGACCTTTGTAAAAAGCGGCCAGCCCGATTAATCCGCCAATACCTGCCAAGGCGCCCAATATTATAGAGGATCTATCTGGTACAGGACTTCCAACCCATAGCGCGCAGATAGTTAAAAGTACGATACCAGAAATATTGGCTACCAGGAGCACCCCAAACACACTGTTTGTTTTAGTTACGAAACCGCCTGAAAAATCACTGGTACCCCAAAATGAAGCTGACGCCAACCCGTAAGTGACAGCTAAAATTTCCTGATTTGCCATATTAAATAACAAGAGATTTTTAGGCTACTGTAGCTGCTACTTTGGATCTGCAAAATCAATTTTACCGTCCGGCAACATATACAGGATCAGGGCTTCCCCATTCGTTACCGTTGGGTAGTGTGACGATCCCGGTTCAAATACGCACCAGCCGCGAGAGGTACCATCAAATTGGGCTTCCGGTGAGATTGGCATCACCATGCAGACCTCACCCGCCGGATGGCTGTGTTGCGATCCCACTAAATCGGTCAAGTCCACTACGTCGACACTTAATTTTCCGGTCTCTTCACAAGGTTCAATAACACGACCCCAACGCCGCCCCACTTCGCCGTTTGCACACATCCATCCAGCCGCAATCGCTTTGTGGCACGCTTTCTCAATCTTATCGAACGCTTCACCTCCAGGTGGGAAGCGGCGATTTAATTCATCGGCAAGCTTAGCGTCTATCGTCATGCCTGAAACAAGATCGGTCACGGGTTTAAGCAACGTCTGAAATTCACTGATTTTCATAATATAGTCTCCCGGTAAAGTTGAATTTTCTTGATTAGTTGTAACGTTAATCTGATTTCTTTTTTATTTGATTTCTCAGTGCCTGCTTAATCCGCTTGCGGGATTCCGAAAATGAAGGTTCGGAGTGTTTCAACGCTTCTCCAGGATCCTCTTCGCTACGGATCGCCTTTCTTATCAACAGCAATTGGTCGCGGAATCGTGCACAATATTTACACATTAAAAGGTGAGACCGTATCATCATTTGCTGGTGAAACGGCAGGACACGATCCATTGATTCAGAAACTTTTTGTGAAACTTGCTTGCAGTTAAACATCCAATATTTCATTCGTATACCTTTAATCCAGACCTCATAATTTACTATGAAAACAGCTCTTTTTTTTGGACATTATCGGCGTAGTGAAGCCTTTTCGGAGAATAGGTTTCAGGTGTCGGGTGTCAGGTTTCAGGGTATGCTATTACGTCTACCTTTCCTGACACCTGACACCTGAAACCAAATTCATGGAACAAAACCGGCGTAAAAAGTTAAATCTATGCGCATCAAGTTACAGGTGAATTTTCATCACCCCAGGCTACGCCTGATCCAGAGGAATCAGGAAATTGGCGCCGGTCATCCGGAGCGCCTCGTCTTCATCATTTATGCACTTCTCCTTCACGGCCTTCAATATCCGGCCTGCTGCTGTCTCGTTCCAAAACCAGCGATTGAATGTCGCGCTTCCCGGCGAGCTGTTCCCCGGCCGGGAGATGGCTGCTTCAAAATAGAACGCTTTGAGGTCCTGGCCGGCAAGGCGAAGGGCCACCGCCAGGGAGAGCTCCGGCATCGCGATATCAGGCCGCTTGTCTAAAACATAGTTGACAAGCAGATCCAAAGCCAGGCCGGACTCGAAATTGGTCACCGCTGTGCGACCGCGTTTTTCAAGCCCCAAGTCATACCAGGGCCGGAGTGTCGCAACTTCTCGTTTAAAGTTGGCGATGAGTTTTTCAAGATCCGTCTCTTCTTTTGAAGCCGAGGCGAAACTCACCGGGCAGGCCCATACGCCCGGTTCTCGCTCGGTATTGTCAATCTTTTCGGTGGTCTCCTCCGGGAAGTCCAACAGCAGGGGGCCTTCGGGTGCTTCCAGAAGATCAAGAACCGCCATGAGCACCCGTCGTTGCAGCCCGGAATCCTGGGGTACTCCAAGGGGACGCCCTAACTCGAAGGGTACCCACAAAGCCCTTGGCGGACGGATGGTTTCAGTGTGCTCCCGGATCAGACTGATTTGGGTGGTTGGAACTCCTTCGGCTTCCAGATAATGCGCCAACGCGCCCACGGCACGCGTGCAAAAAGGTCAGACCGGTACCAGCAGGACGGCATCGACCCGGTCCCCTTTCAAAAGGGCCGCCAGATTCCGGGCAGCCGGCTCCATCGCCGCCGGGTCGGCGGCACCCATGAAGGAATAGTGGTAAGCGGCCGAACTCCCGATGCTTCCCGCCAGCGCGAGTTCCTTGAGGCGGTCCAGGGGGAACACCACGTTCCAGTCACGCTGAAAACCGGTTCGGTCGAAGTTAGTTGAGATGTGGGTCATTACGAGGTCGCCGGCGCTTATGTCTCCGGGAATCACCCGATAGTCCCCTGTCATTCCTCCGAAGGGTCGGTCGTTTCGGCGGTGGAGTCCGGCGGTGGAAATTATCGACACCCTTCGTCGCTTAAGCGCCGCTCCCGTGACCCACGGATTCTCATGGAAGGAAGGACAGGGAAGATTCGCCAGGTGCGAGCGCATCGGCTCCGGCATTCGATCAAGGCGAGCCATATGTAACCTCCATAATTTACAGATCCTTTTCGCTTATCGATATTATAATACTTCTTTCGTAAATTCCATTAAAATCTCTATTTTCTTCCCACTCCAGATATCGTTTATTGGGTGATTAGTTGATTAGTTAAGTGGTTATAAATATGGATTTGTCCCATATTTGCAAAATACTGGAGTCATTTCATTATTTTTGTGGATGGATATTTCCTTTCCCAATCCCGCCAAGTGGTATCGACTGAGGAGATTATCGGAAGCCATCTTTGAAAATAAACACCCTGGATTCCCATCAACCCTTCTTTATAAGGATACCAAAGCGTACCGGTTTCCTTATCGTAGAGCACAAAGGTGCGCTTATATGTCCACCCCGAAGGAGCGAGTGTCAAGACCTTGCCGTCTATTTCGCGGCTGTACACAGCCGCCAGACCCACCAGCGGTCAGTAACCCGCAAGGATAGGATTTGAAGCCAGCATGGTGTTGGCTATTTCGTGATGGGACAGTTTGGGAACCGAATAAGCGTGGGCTTCATCCCCGTCGGCAACGCCGATAACGCGGAAATTTGATACATTGTTGTCGACCCCGGAATTCCAATCAGACTCGCTCAGCGGGCGGAATGCATTGCGGCCGATGCCGAACTCAAAGTAGCGCGGGTCAAAGCCAATGGACCGGGCCTGGGTAATGTCCCATCGCTCCCCGGTTTGATCGATTAGATAGGTACGGCCGTTATCCTCGATAACATCAGCCGCCGCAGTTTGAATCAGTACAAGGCTGAAAAGCAATATGACCGGTAAGCGGTAAAAGGTGAAATGGTTTATCGAGTTCATTGTTTTTCTCCCTATATTTCTATGATTTAACTGGTTTGATAAGTTAGTATCGAATTAGAACGAATCCTTACAAAAGATCGAATATACATATTTCATTTTAAAGATTGCAATTCCGGGTTACGAATTTATATTAATAAGGAAGAATTGTATCGCTATCGATTTTATATATCTGAATCCGGCTGACGAAAAAAAATGGAATAAAATTTCAGCCAACCGGATCTACATTCAATGAGAGGGGTTGGAGGATAAATGCAGTTTTCAACAATCGCCGACCAGATTCCTTTTATAGGGCGTAAAAAGCATCAGCGCGATGTATTCTGGAATCTGGCGCAAAATCAAACGCGATTTCTTTACAATGTGGCTTTCAGGTATGTCGGCAACCGTTATGATGCCGAAGACCTGGTGCAAGAGACGCTGTATACGGCCTGTAATAAATTTCATCAGCTGCGGGACCGCCGAAAGTTTAAAAGCTGGATGTTTGCAATTTTGCGCAACCACTTCTTAAAGTGGCAGCGCAAAAAGGCGCCCGTTCAGGCAGATGAATTTGAAAACGGGATTGATTATTTTTCGCAACTTGAGTCTGTTTCTTTACGGCAGGATGCGGCATCTGTCTATGAGAAAAAAATAGAGGCTGAAACCGTCCAGTCGATTTTAGACAAACTGCCTGAGAAATATAAAGCCGTTCTCATATTATACTACATGGAAGACAGCTCTTATCAGGAAATCGCGGATATGCTGGCCGTTCCGGTCGGAACGGTTATGTCACGCCTATCCCGTGCCAAGCAGATTATGAAAAAAGCACTGTTAAGGTCGACGATCAACCAGCCCCAGACAAAAAAAGTGATTCAACTCAACATGAAGAGGTAAATACCCATGGCGAACTGTCAGGAATTCAAACAATGGCTAAACAATCAAGATTCTACCGATGAAATTGCCTTCCGGCAGGTTAAAGATCACATTCAGATATGCCAAACCTGTGAAAAGCTGTATCAAACCGATATGGCACTTGATACAATGCTAAAAAAAGGAATGCAGGCCGTTGAGCCGCCGCCGGGGTTGATCGGGCGGGCCCGGCATAAAATCGAATCCGAATCCCGGCCACGGCCGTTTAGCTTTCTAAAATTTTCCTGGAAGACAGCCGTACCGGCATTATCGATGGCCGCCCTGGTGCTGGTGATGCTGTGGAATCCTTTTTCAGGTCATTTGCAAACGGTTGATGAGGTGGTGGCGCACAGCATTGCCAATCATTTGGATACCCGTATGGAAATGGCTTTTCGGGCCGGGGAAGTCAGCGACGTCGGTCAATGGTTTGCCCAGCGACTAGGGTATACGGTCCGATTGCCGGATCTGAAAAAATTGGGGTTGAACCTTCTGGGAGGGCGTAAATGCGCCCTTGGAAAAGTTGACGCCGCACTTCTTTTCTGTAATTCAAAAGGCAAACGCGCATCACTTTTTGTAATCAATCAAAACGATGTGGGCGTTCGCTTTGACAAAAAGCGAAAATATATCGTTGAAGAAGACGACTTTAAGGTAACGTTATGGAAAGAATCCGGAATGGTTTACGCCATGGTGATTTAAGCCCTACCCGGATAAACAGCAAAGAATAGCCACACTTTTACCAAAAACCTTCCCAAATTCGCCTTACACTTACTTAGTACAGATATCGTTGAGTGGTTGCAATTCGTTTAGTGTTTGTAAATATGGATTTATGCCATATTTGCAAAATAACTGGACTCTTCATGCTTCAACAGCGACATCCGGCAAATTATGACTAGGGGTTGCTAATCAACCAGTAAACCAGTAAACTAGGCACGAGGTCTGTAGTAATACCGAATATTCTCTTGTTTTTCTGAGATCATCCATATAGATATTATCAGTTTTATTAGAACAGCCAATAATTCTGAAAGAATTATAAAAAAATCGTAAGCGTTCACGGGTTCAAAGCCCGCCCTGGTGCGACTCGTGGCATGATTCCAAACCTATGCTTGAGTGGGCTTTGACTGCGCTTTTCGCATGTATAGTGCCGATGATCGGTCTGGGCCAGGGGTTCAGGGGTTCAAGCCCGCCCTGGCCTCCGGCTCGTAGGTTACGAGCCTACGAGCCGGAGGCCAGGGCGGGCTGAACGTTGAACTCTGAACCTGTGAACGGCTACCATTTAGTGAATATAAAACTCCCGGTTAAATCGTGACGGAATCCATTCAAGCTGTATGCCTGGTAATATATCTGTTTGCCTTGGTATCGTTGTTTACCTACGGCATGAACTGCTATTTACTCATGATATTTTATCATCTGAAACGTCCCAAAGCCCTTCGACAGCACGCAGAGACAAAGGAAAAATTTTACCGAAATTATTCCGCCAAAGATTGGCCACGGGTTACCATCCAGCTTCCGATTTTCAATGAACGCTATGTGGTTGAGCGATTGATCAAATCGGTTTGCCGATTTGATTACCCCAAAGAACTGTTCGAAATCCAGATTCTGGATGATTCTACCGATGACACCATCGAAATTGCAAAAGCCTTGGCTAAGCAAATGAAGGACCGGGGCTTCGATATTCAATACATCCACCGCGATAATCGTACCGGATTCAAAGCGGGTGCCTTGCGAGAGGGCCTCAAAACGGCTAAAGGCGAACTTGTGGGAATCTTTGATGCCGATTTTATTCCCGCCCCGGATTTTTTAAAAGAGACGATTCCGTACTTCACGGACCCTCAAATCGGTATGCTTCAAACCCGCTGGGGACATATCAACAGTGATTTTTCATTGCTCACTAGAGCGCAATCGATGGGAATCGACGGGCATTTCGGGGTGGAGCAGGCGTCCCGGGCCTGGAGCGGCTTTTTTATGAATTTTAACGGGACCGCAGGCATCTGGCGCAAAACAACCATCGAAGATGCCGGCGGCTGGCAGGCCGACACCCTTACCGAAGATCTGGATCTGAGTTACAGAGCTCAGCTTAGAGGGTGGAAATTAAAATTTGTATCGGATGTGGTCTGCCCGGCAGAGGTGCCGGTGACCATCAATGCCTTTAAATCCCAACAGCATCGCTGGGCTAAAGGATCGATCCAGACCGCCAAAAAAAATCTCGGCAGTCTTTTCAAATCCGATGTTTCGCTCCTGGTTAAAATCCAGGCCTTTTTACATCTGACCCACTACATGGTCCATCCAATGATGCTCCTGGTGGTGCTGACCTCCATACCGATGCTCTACTCACAATGGTTCTTTGACAGTCTCGCTTATCCGATCATGATATTCACCCTGCTGTGTCTGGCCACGTGCGGGCCATCGTCAATGTATGTGTTTTCTCAAAAAATTCTTTATCGTGACTGGAAAAGCCGGATCAAGTTTTTGCCGTTTCTCATGTGTCTGGGAACCGGAATTGCGGTGAACAACACCAAAGCTGTCCTGGAAGCATTTTTTAATATTAAAAGCGATTTTGTTCGCACCCCCAAATACGGCATCAAAAAACAGGATGACAGCTGGCGGGGAAAACACTACTCGATCCCCTTAAATGCCATATCGATACTCGAATTTTTTCTGGGCGTTTATTCGTTGACCGGCCTGCTGATGTTTCTTTTTTTCAGCAAATACCTTGTCAGCCCCTTTCTGCTTATCTACACTTTAGGCTTTTTCTATGTTTTTTTTCTTTCAGTAAAACATGGCTATGGCAAGACTCAGTCATAAAAATAAAAACAGCTTTAATTCCCGAGCGGTTATGGCCGGTATCGTTGGCTTGGGAAGCCTGTCTGCTGCGATCTATTCGATTAATTTCAAAATTTTTGATCTCTTGCCGGTATTTTCCGGGCTGGCGAGCATTCAGCTTTATGTCATCATGTTCCTGTTTTTAAGCGCCCTTTATTGGGGGGGTGTTTTTGTGGTTTTAAAAATGATCCCCAAAGACGAATCATCCTGGAGTCTGACCGCAATAATCATATTTTTAGCGATTATTTTCAGGCTATGCCTGCTTCCGTCGGATCCGGCAGTGCTCTCTAAAGACATGTATCGCTATATCTGGGATGGACGTGTGCAACAAAACGGGATCAATCCCTACCTTTACCCACCGCAAGCCGATGAACTGAAAAACCTGCGGGACAATCAGATTTTCCCGAACATCAACCGCAAAGACTATCCAACCCTCTATCCGGCCGGAGCCCAGGTCTTTTTCCGAATTTTTTATGTCCTGGCAGGCGACAGCGTTACCGCTTACAAGGGTATAATGGTGTTTTTTGATATATTGACCCTGCTGGTGCTGACCGCCTTGCTTCGAGCTTACGGATTTAAAGCATCCAGGCTCATCGTCTATGCCTGGAACCCTCTGGTCATATTTGAAATTGCCTATAGCGGACATCTTGAGGGGCTGACGGTTTTTTTGGTGGCAACAGCGCTGTATTTATACGCTATCCATAAGAAAATACCGGGAATTATAATGTTGGCCCTCTCGGCAGCGGTTAAACTGTATCCGGCACTCTTGCTCGCGGCTTTCTTAAATCGCGGAGACAGAATTAAAGGCATCATTGCATTTTCAGCAACTATAATGTTGCTCTATCTGCCTTTTTTGGGTGCGGGCGGTAAAATAGCGGGATTTTTACCTGTGTATTTAAAAAATCCTTACGAAAGCTTCAATTTAGGCTTAAAGTATCTTCTGGTGCGCCTGATCCCGGGTCTGGATTACTACCTGCTGTCCTTATTGTTTATCTTCGCTCTGATGATCGCCGGGCTGGTTGTTTTGTTGAAAGACAAGGAAGGCATTGAAGTGATACGGTATGCATATATTTTAGTGGGGTTGTTGATGATCCTGATGCCGGCTTCGCTTCACCCCTGGTATGTTATTTTGATAATACCATTTCTGGTAATTTATCCCAGCCCCGCCTGGCTGATTTTTACCTGCACGGTGACCCTGTCCTATCTAAAGTATACTTCACCCCAGGGGATTATGCCCACCTGGATTCTGCTGATCGAATACCTGCCCCTGTTTACACTTATGGCAGCCGGATGGATATTAAAACATAGGTTGAGGGGTTCAGCCCGCCCTGATGCGACTTAAAGATCATATTACGGCCCGTGTCAGGTTCCCAAATATGAATTTAAATAATTGAGCAATGTAAAATCAGGTCTGGGCCAGGAGGTTCAACGTTCCGGGTTGAAAAAACCAAGACAGCTCGTATTGATTGCTCCCGCCTGTCAATGGCTTGCCATGCTACCTTAATTGAGCGCTATCGCTCAATTAAGGTTCAGTCAAAACCCTGTGGTATGAATTCGAAAGGCCTGATCAAATAAAATATATTTGACTTATGGGGCTTTTGTGAGGTACTCAAAGCGGATATCGGCAGTCGCGCTCAAACGTGTTCCAGAAAATATAAAACAACACCGGGTTAAGAGTGACCGGCGACATCAGCTCTTTTCCTGCTTAAAGGGGAAACAAGATGCTTGAGTCCATTTACCAGGCCCTTACAAAATTCGGCTACACCCACCCCCTTCATCCAACCCTCACCCACGTACCCATCGGGATGGTTATGGGGGCATTTTTGTTTGTGCTGGCCGCTTTAATTTTTCGCAGGACAAACCTGGCTCAAACCGCCAGACACTGTTCTGTTCTGGCCTTGATAGCCGCAGTACCGACCGCATTTTTAGGAATTATGGACTGGCAGCATTTCTATGGTGGATCGCTTCTGTTTCCGATCAAGATGAAACTCATCCTGGCCGCTATTTTGATTATTTTTCTTATTCTTGCGCTTATATTTGGATTTTTCGGCGAAACGTTTTCGAAGATCGTCATTTCACTGTACGTCCTTTGCCTGTTCACCGTGATCGGGCTGGGATATTTTGGTGGTGAATTGGTTTACGGTACCAAAGCGCCTGCTGCCGGGGTGTCGGATGGCCCGGCGGCCGAAGGTGCCATGGTTTTCAAACAGAACTGCTCTGCCTGCCACCTCACCGACAGCACGGCAACCAAAATCGGTCCGGGATTAAAGGGGACGTGTTCAAGGGTGATAAATTCCCTGTTAGCGGTCTTCCGGTTTCGGAAGATAATTTCCGCAAGCAGTTACGAGAACCTTTTGGCAAAATGCCGCCTTTCGGGCACCTGTCGCCGGAGCAGGTGGAGACCCTGATTGCATATCTCAAAACACGTTAAAGGAATAAAAATGGATTCAGAATCAAAGTCAATCATACGGAATTGGATGATCTTATCCCTTGCCGGTTTGATGGTTTCAGGGACTTTGTTGATATCTCAATCATGGGCCCAAACCTATGTATCCGGCAAGGTAGTCACCTCAGACGGTATGGTGGTTGCCAGCGGGGCGGTAGCCCTGGAGAAGGGGGAATTGCACAACAATGCCTTTCTTGCCGGAGGTGCCATCGGTTCGGACGGGTACCTTCAAAATTCCACTGCCCTCCGGTGGCCCCTGGGGACTGCATGTATACAGTGAAAAGTATATCTATTTTCCGTTGCAGATACAAATTACCCCAGGCGTTGATAATGACATTCCCGTTATTTTACCGGTTGACGGGACGGCAGCCGATGACCCCAGGATTTCCAATATCCGGTTCAAGAAATTATCGGACCAGGTATTTCAGATCGCCATGCAGTTGGATGACCCCGGTAATAACCTTGGACCGCAGATGTTGGCCATCGACACCCAACGCTTTAAATCGTACCGTCTGGTACCAAAGGACGGCGATTTAAAAGATATGAAAGCCGATTTCCCAAACGGTGAATACATTTCACCCTTCATCCCCGTTGCACTGGATGGAGAGGACTTGAAAGATTGGCTTTTGGTCGTTGCTGATCATCAGTGCAGCAATGGTGCCATTTATAATGGTACGGGCCAATCGGTTTTCCAACCGACGGTTGCGTATTCGGAGACCCTGAGTTGCGAAGTGCCCGGGGTCTGGAAATCCAATTTTGATAAAGTCTACCAGTTTTCACAAACAGCACCGGGAGTGTTTGCGGGTGAGCAGTTCGAGGGTAATCTGCTCATTGATAAGATGGAGCAGAAAGGGGATACGTTGTCTATCGCTTTTCGCTTTGAGGGCAAGAAGGGTAACGCTGAGCTCAAATTGCACTGCCAGGAGGAGAAGGTCCTTCTCAAAGGCATGTTCCAATACCCCGATAAATCCGGTGACTGGGTTTTTGCCAAACTGAAGAATGCCAAAGCGGCCCTGTCGGGCCAAAAGCTTTTTGCGGCTAACTGCTCCACCTGTCATTTTCCCGATCGCAAAGACAAAAAAACGGGCCCTGGGTTAATGGGATTGTTCAAAAGCCCCCAACTGCCTGACTCCGGTTTGCCGGTAACTGATGAGAACGTCAGGGAGCGAATTGTCAACGGTGGGGATAAAATGCCGCCCTTTAAGCATCTCAAAGAAGAGGAACTGAAGGCAATCATTGATTATCTGAAATCATTGTAACGTTGCAAGTTCAGATATCATTGAGTGATTGATTAGTTGATTGGTTGATTGGTTGATTGGTTGTAAATATGGATTTATCCCATATTTGCAAAATATTTAATTTGACTCGCACCAGTTTCAAGGCATTGCGGGCAGGTCGAACGTCCAACATCGAATCCTCCAAAGGAGGATAACTTAGCCGCATGTGGCGGGACTTTTTTTGACAGGATTAACAAGATTTTTTTCTATTTTCATCCTGAATATCCTGTCTATCCTGTCTAAAAAATGGAAATTCCTATACTTTCAAGTTTTGAATGGGAAAAGATGAAGAATCAGAACCGCATCCGGAAAATGCTCATTCCGGGTGCCTTCTTTTTTTTGGCTTTGATCGCCGTTTCAATCCATTCAATGGAGACAGAGATCCTCCTCACGCCGCCCGGTCTAAGGCTCATCAGAGACCCGTCTCTTGTGATCCCTGCTGATTTCAATTACTCGAACCGATTGATAAAGCTTCCGGCTTATCGCGACGCTTCAGGAAATCCGGCAAGCGGTTGGTCGGCTAAATTTATTGATACCCGCCGGTTTGCAAGTGACCAGAGTGCTTGGATTTTTTTCCGAAATTCAGATTTGCAGCAATCCGTATCTAAGCGAAAGGAAGGGAACCGGGGAGCTTTCCGATTCTGGCCTGTCGGGACCGCCATTATCATCGAAACCTACAAGGGAGATGCCTTTCAGAAAGAAAATGATAAGTTGATTGAAATCGCTGCCATGTTAAAAATAAGAGCGGATAAGAATTCATTTTTTAAAGCATTCTATCCAGTGAACTGGACCTATGCCAGGTTTAATCCGGATGGAAATCCCTCTATTACTTCTGCAAAAGTGCGCCAATGCCATCAATGTCACAGCATTGCATTTCATCTGACAGGAGACCTGATTTTCACCCGGTTTCCATAAAATGGCGTCTAATTCGTAAGTGTTCAAGGGTTCAATGTTCAGGGTTCCGGGTTCACGTAGCCTCTGCCCAGTTGATTGTTGAACACTGTTCAGCCGCGCCATTTCCGCGTAACGGCATGATGGAAAATAAATGTGAATAATTCAATGTGAGGATATTACGATTTAGCACCCTTGCCTCCGTTACAGATGACATACCGCCCCGGAGGGAGGAGCGAACTTTGGAGCCAAAACCTTTGAACCCTGAACTTCTGAACCTGTGAACGCTTATCTTATTCGGGGAATTATATGTCTCTCCTTTCATCAGACGGCGAGAAAATAAGACTTTATCGGATCCTGCCATGGCTTCATTTCTCGGGAGCTCTGCTCGTCGTCGTTTTCAACGCACTTTTTTCGGCGGTTCACAGCCCTCTGGGCCAGGAAATTTCAGCGGGTGAAAGCCCGGGCTTTGCCTGGATTCGGGCCAATATCACCACCTGTATAGGATTTGGCTTTATTTATCTAATTCTGGTGTGTTGGATACAACTCCGGCAGATGCGGCAGTCATCATTTGTGGATAACAGATTGTTGCCATTTTTAGTCTGTCTTCAAGTCCTCGGTGTCGCCGCCGGTGCGCTGTTGCTTTTTTCCCAACAGACAGACCTTCTGCCTTGGGTTTATACAGTCCTGCTGATATCCATTCTTATTCAAGGGATTATTGCATTCCGGCGTCTTGGTTTACCCGACTTCGATCATCAGTCGCTGCTGTTACAGCAGCCCGCGCTAAATGCGAAACTTTTCTTTATTCTGCTGTTTTTTTATGGCGCCGCCATTTCTTTTCTTGACCCTTCCTGGCATCGATTGGCAGATCAAATTTTGCTGGACTCGAATTTTGAGTCCTACTTGAGGTATGTTTTCCCCTCGATATTGTCCGGAATTACCAGTGTATGGCTCGGAATCGGCCTGTTTGTCATTATAACTGGCTTCAGCCGGCTGCTTTATAAATTGTATGAGATCCAAAACTTTAAATGGATAATATTTTTCCTGATATTTTTTTCTTTAGTGGCGATTTTTACGGCTTTCCTTTTCCTTACTCTTTTTTATGCAATATCCTGGCAAATCAATAATCTGCATTTAAAATCAACTGTATGGCAGCTAATTATTTTTTTTAGTGTGTCAGGCGGAATCTTATTTTCAAGTGTTTTTTACAGGATTATCCCTCATATACCCCAACCTGAAAATACCAGCCTGATTGGTATCGTTTCGTTAACCTTCGGAGCAGCCATTCTTTTCCCGCTGACCTGGCTTTTGATATTTCGACGAAACACAAAAACATGCTGGATATTGCTCTTGATCTCCACCCTTGGCGCATGTGTATTCATCGGCTATGTGGTTTTATTCGGTGATCTGTTTAATCCATGGTTTACCACTTTTTCCTATCTCAAAGGGGCAATTTTAAAAATTATATCTTTGATATCTGCCGGAACAACGCTGCTGCTGATAGAACATCTTTTTTCTCTAAAGTCTGATGCGCCCACTAATTTTCGCCGACTGGGGGTTGCCCTGGCAATCACGGCAGCTCTTGGATTTTTACCGTTTTATGCCCTTGGAAAGTATCTTGAGGTAAAGGTCGTCGTGCTTCAATTCAACGAACTCACCCGGGTGGATACAACATTTGCCAGGGAGATTGCCAACGCGTTGGGATTGGGTAAATGGATCAATCTCGGACAACGTCCACCGCCAAACAGCACCCCCCATCCGTGGCCCCAGCCCTGGAGACTGAGCAAGTCCCATCCATCGCTTTTGCCCGAAGGCTTCAATTTGCTGGTCATTGTCGTGGATGCCCTGCGGGGCGATGCCTTTCATTCCGCCGGTTACCACCGCAACCTGACACCTTTTCTGGACCGCTGGATACGTGAGGAAGCGATATCGTTTCGGCGGGCATACAGCCAGGGCGGTGGAACTTTTGCCGCTATTCCGTTTCTGGTTGCCGGCAGAAGCCGTTTTGATCTTTACGGCCCAGGTTTATATCAGCAAAATCTATATTTTAAAATCGCACAGGCTGAGGGAATTCAGCATTACATGCTGATGAAGGGATTCGGCCCGCGAGACATCTTTCCACCGGATCTACCGGTCACCGAACTTGCCATTCCGCGTATAGTCAGCGATCGGCGCTCCGCGACGGCGGATGAAGTATTCGAATCAGCTCGAAATGCACTCAGTGCCCTACCTGCCGGTGAACGGTTTCTTTGTTTTTTGCAGCTTATGGACGTTCACAATGATCTGTGGAAGAAAGAAGACGGGATGGACGTTGGTGATACACCGCGGGATTTATACGATAATAATTTGTCATATATTGACCGGGCGTTCAACCGGTTTGTAACCTGGCTCAAGCAGAAAGGCTTTTATGACAGGACTGTAATCTTGTTTATATCCGACCATGGAGAACAATTCTGGGAACACGGCGCCAGTCTCCACGGGCATACCGTATACGAAGAAGAAATTCGAATTCCGTTAATCCTTGTCACTCACGGTATTCAAAAAAGATTTGAAGATGTGCCGGCTATCGCCGCCGACATGGCCCCAACCATTGCTGATCTTGCCGGCTATTCAATCGACCCGCCCTATGATGACCCCCATATGGGTATTTCTCTGGTCCCCCTGATCCTGGGAAAAGAGAGGCAACGGTATCTTAAAAGGGATGTAGTTGGAAGGGCTTCATTCAAAAGGCGCTATTTTCTGTATCGCAATTGGGAGTGGAAACTGATTTATTTTGCCGAACTGGATCTGTTGCAACTGTTTAATGTGATAAGAGACCCCTTGGAGAAAAACAACTTGCTTCACGAGCAACCCTATCTGGCGGCAAAGATGGAAAAGGACCTGGTTGATTACCTTGGGAAAGTGGAAGGCAAGACATATCGTGGACTGCTTTCGAATATGATCTTTCCACCGGATCTACCGGTCACCGAACTTGCCATTCCGCGTATAGTCAGCGATCGGCGCTCCGCGACGGCGGATGAAGTATTCGAATCAGCTCGAAATGCACTCAGTGCCCTACCTGCCGGTGAACGGTTTCTTTGTTTTTTGCAGCTTATGGACGTTCACAATGATCTGTGGAAGAAAGAAGACGGGATGGACGTTGGTGATACACCGCGGGATTTATACGATAATAATTTGTCATATATTGACCGGGCGTTCAACCGGTTTGTAACCTGGCTCAAGCAGAAAGGCTTTTATGACAGGACTGTAATCTTGTTTATATCCGACCATGGAGAACAATTCTGGGAACACGGCGCCAGTCTCCACGGGCATACCGTATACGAAGAAGAAATTCGAATTCCGTTAATCCTTGTCACTCACGGTATTCAAAAAAGATTTGAAGATGTGCCGGCTATCGCCGCCGACATGGCCCCAACCATTGCTGATCTTGCCGGCTATTCAATCGACCCGCCCTATGATGACCCCCATATGGGTATTTCTCTGGTCCCCCTGATCCTGGGAAAAGAGAGGCAACGGTATCTTAAAAGGGATGTAGTTGGAAGGGCTTCATTCAAAAGGCGCTATTTTCTGTATCGCAATTGGGAGTGGAAACTGATTTATTTTGCCGAACTGGATCTGTTGCAACTGTTTAATGTGATAAGAGACCCCTTGGAGAAAAACAACTTGCTTCACGAGCAACCCTATCTGGCGGCAAAGATGGAAAAGGACCTGGTTGATTACCTTGGGAAAGTGGAAGGCAAGACATATCGTGGACTGCTTTCGAATATGCTCAAAGAAAATTGATCTTAAGCCCTGATTGCCCTCGTTGAATAGGTTGCTGGTTGAATGGTTGATTAGGTAAATTATAGTCATAATTTCAGAATGTGAAGATTATTTATACACTTTTGGGACACAGATTTACACAGATAAACGCAGATTAGTACAAACCGCCTGGCGGCAAAATCTCTGCCAGATATACAAAGGTGCCTACTTGCTATGTGTCCTTTCTCGCCGAAGGCGAAACAAACTTTCTTTTTTATCCGTGTTAATCCGTGTCCTAATTGTCCTTCTTTTGAAATATGAAGTGTCCAATTATTTTGCAAATGTGGGATAAATCCATATTTATAACCACTTAACCAATCAACTAATCACCCAATAAACGATATCTGTAATTTCAGAATGTGAAGATATTTACAACCACTTAAACAATCAACTAATCAAGAATCCACCCGCTCCTTCAATTCTTTGCCGCATTTGAAAAACGGCAGTTTCTTGGGTTTAATCTTGACCTTTTCCCCGGTTTTAGGATTTCTCCCGGCATACGCCTTGTATTTCTTGACATAAAAGGAACACAATCCGCGAATTTCAACCCGACCACCGTCTGCAAGCGCTTCAGAAATTTTTCTAAAAAATAAATCAATAATTGTTGCGGCTTCTTTCTTTGAAATCCGGCATTCATTCCTCAACGTGTCAATAAGCTCCAGTTTATTCATGGTTCTCCCTGTATTTATTTATAATTTTATGGTGTTGCATTCATTTGGCCAACATCGAATTGATATTATTGATTATAATTGACCTGGTAAAAATAGTCAAGAATTTCTAATAGTTCCGCATCATTCGAATTAATTTATGGATAGAACCAGAGGGGCTGTGGTTTACCAGCTGGTTTCCGATAACGTTCCAACCGCTTAGGATTTTTAATTTTCCATTTGTAGTTTTTAGGTGAACCGCTGCAGGATTCGAACTCAATGGTTCCTACCAGCGCCTTTGTGGGCAGGTCTCCGGGCTTCAATCCCAATTCTTCGAATCTTTCTCGCTCTTTCTTTTCCACTTTAGGGGAAGCGTAGATATAAACACGTTCGTTTAGAATTCTGCACGCAGTTTTCCGATACTCGAATTGTTTATCTCCTTGTAGAATATCTTCAGCCCAGGGCTGCCTGATCGAGATAGCCCTCATTTTTTTCATTTTGAGTACCTCCCCCGAATAGGTTTCTGCCTTTAAGCGAGCAATCTTTTGTGCCGCCAGTTCAGGAAAGGTAGGCACAATAGCATATCCTGAACACTGACACCTGAAACCTTGCGCCCAAAAAGAGGAATAAAAATGGGACAAAAGTTAAGGGCCCCGATATGAGAATTTTCATCAGGCCAGGTTTATCCTATCCTTCAGCTTCCTCGAGCACCTAAAAGTCACAACCCTTCTCGGTTCCAGCATCATATCTTTGCCTGTTGCGGGATTCCTTCCCCGCCGTTCATGCTTTTCTTTTACACAAAATTTTCCAAAACCACTGATTAGAACGTCATCACCGGATTCCAGGGTTCTCTTGATGATCTCCAGCAGGGTTTCGATCGTGTTAACAGATTGGTTCTTTGTATAGCCGATTTGTTCTGCAACCGCTCCAACGATGTAGGCTTTGGTGAGGGTCATTACAAGGTTCCTTTGCTGAATTTAGTCGTGATTTCAACTGCCTACATACATTCTCATATCAAAGCAATGATTTGTCAAGGAAATAAACAGGTTATCTTTTAATTTCACCCAAATGGTCGAAATTAAAAGCAATCACAGCTATTGGTCATCTGCTTGATTATTCATACAAAGTGTGCCATTGTTGCGTTACTTTACAATTACATTGTCTTTAAAATATCGAGGAAGGTATACCACGCTGCTAATTCAACACTACAAAGAGAAATCATGATAAAACCCCCATAAATTTAGCTTGACATGGATTACCACATTGTGCTACATGATGCCATCCTTTCCAATTTGAACTGGAATAACCTAATCCCGCTGCCCGCTATCTTCTGAATTGAAACGATCATTCCTGCTCAAATAGATTCTGGTTTCCCGTAAACTTTAACCTGAAAATAAGGTAAAGATTCAGTGGAGAAACCCCTCAAAATGTGCATTTCAAATTTCTGTCCAGACTTTGCTCGATCTGCTGAGAAATCAAGCAATCATTTCAACTAAATTCGCAGGCCTTCTTCTCATCAGTGAAAAGGAGGGATGTAATCGACAATTCACGACTTAAAGGAGGTAACTACGATGATTGAAGTTAGAAACTCTCATGTGCGCCTGGCGTTAAACCGTGATAATGGCAGGTATAAGTCACAGGAAGGAGGGAGACATGGCGGTTGGAGTTTTAATAAGGCGGGTAACAAAACATGGGGATACTGCGAAGGTACTTTTGCCTCACATTATAGAATTAAGGGCTCTTGCAGTCAGACAGCCGGGATACATTTCAGGCGAAACATTTTTTAACTTGGATCGCTCAGATGAATGCTTGGTAATAAGCAGGTGGACAACTATAGAGCATTGGCAGCAATGGCAGCGGGACGCGCGTCGGATCGAGCTGGAAGGAAACCTCGAGAAACATTTGGGAGTCGAAACAGAGTATAATATTTACGGTATCGGGCTCTGGTAGCCCATTGATAGAAAGGTAGGTAGATAGTCTGCACAAATCAGCGACCACCAGCAGAGCTGGTGGTATTTTGATGAGATTATTTTGATCACGTTTTTATCTGATCTGCCTGTTTTGATAAGCCGTTGCGCTGCTTGCATGTCTGACCAAATCGTAAAAAATGAGCCGAAATTCGGCATTCTTCATTTACCGGTTTACGCTTTTTTGCCCTGTTTTTAATTTTGAGCGTCGTAGTTGTAGGTTGGGTTAAGCGACTCTAATGTTGGGTAGTGCTATTGCAGAAAAATTACGTTAGATAGCAGGAAGTTGTTATTTAGTTGAACTAAGCTTTACCCGACGTTTACACCCGCACAACCCAACCTACGATAAAAAGTGTAAACTACTTTTGGCGTCATATGAAGGATGCCCACAATTCTTTTGATTAACTCCATTCATAAGCCACCGGCATCGTCGAGGCTTAGATCAATGATCCGTGATCCCACGGTAACGGTAGAACCTTTTCAATTCTCACCGGCAGAGCCGGTGGCTTATGAATGGAGTTAGATTCTGATTCCGATACACCATCCGAAACAGGTTTTACCTGTTTCCATCGCAAAACCGCTCGACAGACCCCGTGCCGCACCAGCTATCCCCATAAACAGACAATAATGAGTTGTTTTCGAAGCAATCAATCGCTCTCACTGCGTCAATCACATATGCTTTTACCCATTTAATCGGTATGGGTAAAAACCGCTACATACATGTAGAATTTTATTCTTGACAACAATATATGGTTTTAATTATAAGTATTACAAGTTAGTTCGCTTCGCTCACAATTGGAATAACGGAATATTGGAATCGTGGAATGATGGGTTTAAAGAAAACAGAATTCAAAGCGTATATTATTGCATTGATTTTCTTGTTTTGATGGAGTAATTTATTGGGCAAAAAGCAAAATATAGATGCTTGATGAGCATCATCAAAAGATGTAGATGCAACATTTTTTATAGAATAGACCTTTTTCCGCTTTCCATACCCAGTATTCCACTGTTCCACTATTCCATCATTCCATGTGGCTTACAAAAAAATAGCCAGAAAAAGCACTATATTTCCAATAAGTTGTAGAAATTCCGAGATGTAAATTATCGAAGCTTTCCAGGAGTTTAAAAATGTCCATCCTCGATATTCCCTTTATGTCACCAAAGGCGGGATTGAGCAGACGAAATTTTATAGGGTTCATGCTATGGGCAGGGATGTCGGGCTTATCCTCGAAGTCTGTCTTTGCGGCCATTGAAGAACTTACAACAACGGAAAGATCCCTTTCGCTGTACAATCCTCATACAAAAGAAAGTTTTAATGAGGTTTACTGGCGTAAAGGAAAATATGTCCCCGATGCGCTGAAAAGCATAAATTACATCATGAGGGATTTCCATGCGCATGACACCAAACGGATTGACACTCACCTGCTGGACCTTCTTTCTGCGATCTCAATAAAACTCAAACCTGAAAAGCCTTTTCACGTAATTTCCGGATACCGCAGCCCGGCAACCAACGCCAAGCTGCGAAAACGCGGCAAAGGTGCCGCAAAAAACAGCTATCACATCCAGGGAAAAGCCGTCGATATCCGTCTGCCCGGATACCGAACTTCGGTGTTGCGACAAACGGCCTATAAATTGAAGGCCGGCGGAATCGGATATTATCCTCATCAGAGATTTGTGCATATTGACGTGGGTCCGATCCGATATTGGAAAGGATAAACTGAAATTGAAGATTGAAGATTGAAGATTTGTGGATGTCGCTTCGCTCCGCCAATTTCATCTCTATTAGGCCCTTATCGGACTTTATCTGACAACATGTTGTCAGAAACTGTAGGTTCCAGGTGTCAGGGCGTGGAGGTACTAAATACCGAAACCCAATGTCAATAAGTTAACACCAACTGCTCGTGGGAGTGGCTTTCCAGCCACGAAAGAAAGTCGCTATAAATCCATTTAATCGCGGCTGGAAAGCCGCTCCCACCAAGCCTTAAGCTAATGACATTGTACTGAAACCTGAAACATGTGCCATCTTAGATGCTCGCTGCCTCTGCTGCCCCGCAGGGGCCTCTTTTTCCGAGCGTAGTCTCGGAAAAAGCTTAGGATCTAGTTTCCCGAAGCTTGCTGCGATAAAATTTCTTTTGCATTAGATGATTCCCCGCAACTTGCCATGAGGGGTTCGTTATTGCTTTTTTTTATAATAAATAGAATTCCTTAAATATTCAATTTTCAATCGTCAATATTCAATTGTTGGTGATCATCTTTGCATCGTGACCTCACCATCGAAATAACAGCCGGGAACCATCCTGATCTTGGCTGCTTTGAGATTGCCGATCAATCGCCCTGCGGATTTGAGTTCAACATACTCTGCCGATTCGATATTGCCATTGATTTCGCCTTCTACGATAACCTTACGGGCATAGACATTGGCGCAAATTTTCCCTTTCTTTGCTTTTTCAATAAACCCTTGACAAGTGATTTCTTTAAATGTTATAGGATTCGTTTTTAATAAACATCTGCTGAATAAATCCAATCCTTGCTCCGGACGCAAACTGGGGCTTTGACAGCCGAAAGGAGGATAAATGCGAAGGTACGAAACATTTTTAATAATTGATCCCGACCTATCCCAGGATCAGCGTGAGCCGTTAACTGGCAGGGTCGAAGAACTGATCGCCCAGATGGATGGGTTCCTGATCGCTACAGACGATTGGGGCGAAAGAAAACTTGCTTATGACATCAAGAAAAAGAGACGCGGCTATTACGTGCGATTTGATTTTTGTGGTTTGGCACCGCTTGTCAATGAAATCGAACGGTTTTTCCGTATAGACGATCGTGCGCTTAAATACATGACCGTTTTGTTGAACAAGGATGCCGACCTGGAAAAAATTAAAGAGGAAAAGACAGCAAAAGAGACGGCGGCAGCGGAAAAGGCAGCAAAGGAGGCGGCAGCAACGGAGACGGCGGCAGCGGAAAAGGCGGTAAAGGAGGCGGCAGCAACGGAGACGGTGGCAGCGGAAAAGGCGGCAAAGGAGGCGGCTGTACCGGAAAAGACAGCAGTGGAAACGACGGCAGTGGAAAATCCAAGCGCTCCAGACAATACTCCGGAGGAAGATCAGGAAAAAGAATCAGCGCCCGCAGAAGAAAAAGCCAAAACTGGTGGAGATGTGCCCGCCTCCGAGCCTGAAGACTCTGCACCAGAGAAAACCCCATCGTCAAAGATAGAGGAGGCATAAAAAATGGTCGCTCCTTCAAGAAACACTAGAAGAAATAGCAATCCGAGAAGAAAAAAAAGAGTATATCATCGCCGGAAAGTTTGCCGGTTCTGCGCAGATACCAGTCTTGAAATTAACTACAAGGATCCTAAATCTCTGAGATATTTTATCACGGAGCGCGGCAAAATCATTCCCCGAAGATTGTCCGGGTGTTGTGCAAAGCACCAGCGAACCCTTACCCACGAAATCAAAAGGGCCCGAACGATTGCCTTTCTGCCTTATGTAGGTTCCGTTGATTTGCGTTAAGGGTTTCAGCCGGCCGGCAACGAATGGGAATTCCTTCAACCTCTCATCTCCACCGTAAGGGAAATGGTAAAGGATATCGTCAATGGTGTTTTAATCACAAGCCTGATATTTTTCATTTCGGTTTTTATTCCGATTATCGGGTTTGTGGGTGCGCTGTTTATTCCCTTGCCCGTTCTCTTCTACCGTTTAAAACTGGGTAGAAATACAGGTGCAATTATCCCCATAATCTCAAGTCTGATTATGGTTGTACTGATCGGTGATGTATCTCTTGATGTTTTGTTCTTTGCCGGGCTATTTTTAATCGGATTTATTTTAGGGCGAGGTGATCGAATTAAACCTTTCGATCGAAAAAACGATTCTTTATGCCTGCGGCAGTGTATTGCTTTCAGGTTTGGCCGGGCTTTTAATTTTCAGCATACTGTCCGGTGAGGGTATTTACGCCATTGTATCCAACTACGTTGCAAAAAATCTGGAACTCACAATGGTGTTATACCAGAATATGGGGATGTCGGAAGAAAGTATCCAGATGATTTCTAGCTCACTGGATAAAATTCATGATGCCTTGGTGAAAATCATTCCGGCTCTGGTGTCCGTTTCAACCCTGTTTATTGCCTGGACCAGCATCCTGCTTGTGAAACCGGTACTGATACGCCGTTCACTTTTTTATCCGGATTTTGGGCCCTTGAACGTGTGGCAGGCTCCTGAATATCTGGTATGGGGTGTTATCGGCTGCGGCCTGGCATTGTTCATACCCAACACATCTATCAAGATCATCGGTTTAAACGGTCTGTTAATTCTGATGTCCGTATATTTTTTCCAGGGCATTGCCATTGTATCGTTTTATTTTAATAAAAAACAATTTCCCCGGATTATTCGAATTTTTTTATACACGCTTATTGCCGTTCAGCAATTGGTATTGCTGGCTGTGATCGGACTGGGTTTTTTTGACATGTGGTTTAATTTTCGAAAATTGGCCAAACAGACGGGTAAAAATAGTGAAGGTTGAATATCGAAGATTAATGTATTCAATATTCAATTGATACGGAGGCTCTGATAATGAAAGTAATTCTAAAAGAAACAATCAACTCCCTGGGTATTATCGGCAGCGAGGTTACCGTGGCTAACGGCTACGCTCGAAATTACCTGTTTCCCCAGGAAAAAGCCGTTTTGGCCACCCCGCAAAATCGTCGCAAAATGGAGAACGAACGGGCCAAATTTGAAATCCAGATTGCCAAAGAACGTAAACTGGCTGAAGAAATGGCTCAAAAACTTGAAGGTATTGTCTGCCAAGTATCCGCCAAGGTCAGCGAAGAAGACCGTCTTTACGGATCGGTTACGGCCAGAGATATTATTAACGCCCTGGCTGCGCAAGATATTGTGGTTGAAAAAAGAATGCTGATTCTCAAAGACCCGCTCAAAACAATTGGCAGTTTCAAGGTCCCGATTCGGGTATACAATGAAGTCGAACCCGAAATAACGGTTGAAATAATACCTGAATAACTGAGCAAACAATAATTTTTTAAGTACTCCACATGTCCAAACGTCAAGCGACACAACAAGAAGATCTCGCACAGTACTCGCTTCCACCGCAAAACATTGAAGCGGAGGAATCCATCATCAGTGCTATCTTGATCGATAATAATACCCTGCTGGATGTTGTTGAAATACTTGCCCCGCAAGATTTCTACCGGACAGCCCACCAAAAAATCTATGCGGCCGTTATCGAGTTGTTTGATAAAGCAGAACCGGTAGACCTTGTCACCCTGGCCAATAAGTTAAAAGAAAATGGGCATCTATCAGAAATCGGGGGCGCCAGCTATCTTGCCAGGCTCGTCGATACGGTTCCCCTGGCAGTCAATGCAGAGCATTATGCCAAAATTGTCCATGACAAGGCTTCGTTGAGGCGACTGATCGAAAAGGCCAATGCCATTTTGAAACGATGTTTTGAAGACAGGGGAAATACCGACGATGTCATCGACTTTGCGGAAACAGCCATTTTCGAAATCTCCGAAAAAAAAGCCCGGCAGGCCTTTTACCCCTTGAGCAAAATCATTCTCGGCAATATTGAAACCCTGGAAGAAAATCAGGGCAATCGGAGCTTGGTAACCGGAATTCCTACGGGTTTCAGTCATTTGGACCATCTGACATCAGGACTGCAAAACTCCGACCTCATTATTCTCGCCGCTCGGCCCAGCATGGGAAAAACCGCACTGGCACTGAACATAGCCCGAAATGCAGCCGTTGAAGCCAATATACCGGTGGCCGTATTCTCTTTGGAAATGTCTAAGGAACAGCTGTCGATGCGGATGCTATGCGCAGAAGCCCGCATCGACTCCTCCCGTTTAAAGGGCGGATTTTTCAGTATGGAGGATTGGCATCGGTTAACCGACGCTGCCGACATATTGTCTGCATCCCCCATCTATATCGACGATTCTCCAAGCATGTCGGCCATGGAAATACGCGCCAAAGCCCGGCGGCTCAAAATGGACAAAAACCTCGGCCTGGTCATCATCGATTATTTACAGCTGATGCAGGGACGCGCCGGTGCCGAACGGAGAGATCTTGAAATTTCAGAGATATCCAGATCCTTAAAAGCCCTTGCCAAGGAGCTGGAGCTGCCGGTATTGGCGCTGTCACAGCTCAACCGGATGCTCGAACAACGTACCGACAAAAGACCCCGCCTTTCTGATTTGAGGGAATCCGGAGCCCTGGAACAGGATGCGGACGTGGTTGCCTTCATATACAGGGACGAAGTATACAATAAAGAGGAAGATAACCCGAACAAGGGGGTCGCCGAAATCCTGCTGGCCAAACAACGCAATGGCCCCACGGGAGATGTGTTTTTAACCTTTTTAAGTACCTACACTCGATTTGAAAATCCGGCTTCTGAAGAAGTGATGGCCGGAAGCTGAGACCACGAACTTTCTTGAAAAAAACTTACGGAAATACCGCCGGTCTAAAGGCGAATCAAATTAAAAGGCTTGAAAATTTTTATCGCCGTCGCATCCCACCGGAATTTTTACTTACCCTTGAACTGGCTCGCGAAATTTGCCGGCTCTCCCGGGAGATTCGTCGTCAGATCGGTATTCTGATAAACCGCCGTGGTAAAGTTTGCTTTGTAATCGTAGGTGATAACAAAAAAATCGTTATCCCTGATACCGACGAGTATCGCGCCGCCCCTGGACGTTTAAAGGGTCTGCGATGCATCCATACCCATCTGACCCCTGAAACCCTGTCTGAAGATGATCTTACCGATCTGGCATTGCTGAGGCTGGATATGATGGCGGTCATTTCAAGCAATCCTGAAGGGCTGCCCCAAAAAATTCATGTGGCCCACATCATGCCCAAAAAATCCCGCAAGAATCCCTATCAGCTCTTAACGCCCCTGAATCCTGGCAATCTGGACATCGACTGTCTGGCACTCATTCAGGCACTTGAAGACGAGCTTGCCCGTGTCAGTTCCGGGCATGAGGCCGGTTCGAACACTGAAAGGGCCTTGTTGGTCAGTGCATCGTCCGAAACAAAACGCCAGGCCAAAGAATCACTGGCGGAGCTTCGAGATCTTGCCCGATCCAGTGGTTTGGAGATTGTCGGAAGCGTCACACAGCAGCGCAAGAAATCGGATCCCCGCATTTTGATTGGACCCGGCAAACTTCAGGATTTGGCCATTTTAGCCCTCCAGGAAGCTGCAACTGTAATCATTTTTGACCAGGAGTTAAACCCTTCCCAGATAAGATCAATAACTGATCGGATAGAATTAAAAGTAATTGATCGCTCTCAATTGATACTGGATATCTTTGCCCAGCGTGCCCAAAGCCGGGAAGGAAAGCTGCAGGTTGAGCTGGCCCAGCTAAAGTATTTACTGCCGCGTCTCGTGGTGAAAAACACCGCCATGTCACGCTTAACCGGTGGTATCGGCGGGCGCGGTCCCGGCGAGACGAAGTTGGAAATCAATCGGCGAAGAGCCCGTGAGAAAATTGCAGGATTGGAAAAAGCCGTATTTTCAGTCACAAAACACAGGCAACAGCAAAAGGCCAAACGGTACAAAAAAGGCCTTCGAGTCATTTCCATCGTTGGATATACCAACGCGGGCAAGTCAACGTTGCTCAATACCCTGACCAAAAGCAACGTGGCGGCCGAAAGCCGGCTTTTTGCCACGCTGGATCCTTCCAGCCGGCGGCTGCGCTTTCCCAGAGACATTGAAGTTATCATCACCGACACTGTGGGATTTATAAAAGATTTGCCCAACGACCTTATGGTGGCTTTTCGGGCGACCCTGGAAGAACTTGAAGATGCCGACTTATTGTTGCATATTATCGACATAAGCAATCCCCGGTATGAAGAACAGATTAAATCCGTCGAAAAAATCCTGGCCGACCTTAATTTGCAAAATACGGCTACCATCCGGGTGTTGAACAAAATGGATCGTGTCAGTCCGCAGACCAGCACCCGCCTCAGCCAAAAACTCAAGGGCATCGCCATATCGGCCCGCTCGAAAGTGACGCTATTGCCCCTGGTTGAAAAGATGGAAACGATTATAAATGACGATTGACGAACCCTGGAATGACGATTGCGAAGGACGATTGACGAAGGACGATTGACGAAGGACGAATTAAGGAATTCTGTCGATTTTAAATTTGGGGTTTAACCCCAATTGAAAGGTTGAATACCGGCAACTCATCGGTTTGACTCTTTTCTATATGCTACCATCGTTTTATCCAATGGGTTAATAATTCTACTTTGTCATATTATCAGAGCAAAATGTCTAATTCAAAAGGTTGTAATTTTAATTGGGAAAATGATCTAAAATCGTGATATTTTATTATGTTTATAAAAAAGATAGAATACCACAATTCGTCATTCGTCAATCGGCATTCGTCATTCAAAAGAAAGGTCTCCCCCTATGGATCTTGCCCCCTGTAGACAGGTAGCCATTTCAGCCGCTTATAAAGCGGCCGAAATATTGCGATCGCGATTCGGCAACATATCCCGTATCCGGAAAAAGGCGAATGACGAAATCGTTACCGAAGCCGATGGCGAATCTGAAGAAGTGATCGTATCCACCATTCATGCCGAATTCCCGGACCATGCTGTTCTGAGTGAAGAATGTGGCTTGATCACGGGCGCATCCGAATATAAATGGATCGTTGACCCATTGGACGGTACGGTAAATTTTGCTCATCAGATTCCGATTTTTTCCATATCGATTGCTCTGGCTGTTGGCGATACCATTGTTCTCGGTATCATTTTAGACCCTGTAAATGATGAACTTTACGCTGCCGTCAGCGGACAGGGTGCTCAACTCAACGGCGAACCGATTCAGGTATCTGCGACCCCGACGATCGCAGATAGTTTGCTGGTTACCGGATTTCCTTACAATGTCCGGGAGATCTTCGAGCCGGTGATGGTCCGTTACGGCAGTTGTCTGAAAGCCTCGCAGGGGATGCGCAGACTCGGTTCCGCGGCTCTTGACTTGTGTTATGTAGCCTGCGGCCGCTTCGAAGGATTCTGGGAACAAAACCTTAAACCATGGGATACGGCCGCCGGCGCACTGATTGCAGCCGAAGCCGGAGCAACCGTAACCACATTTTCAAATCAACCCTACACGCCGGGGGATCAAGAGATCCTGGTAACCAATGGACATGTCCACGATGAAATGATCGCATTGCTGGAGCTATAAGAAATGACGATTGACGAAGGACGATGGACGATGGACGATGGACGATGGACGATGGACGATGGACGAAGTAAGGAATGCTATCTATTTTATATTTGGGGCTTCACCCCATAATCGCTAAGCTATTTTTACATCGGGGGACTGTAGGAGGTTTACTGAAAAAAAAGAACACCTTCCTGCTATGCAGAGTGCGATGGGTTGGTGTAAACATGGATATATAAATTAAATGGTTAAATTGGCCTCACACCGGTTTCAAGGCATTGCGGCAGGTCGAACGTCCAACATCGAATGTTGACTCTTTTCTAAATACTACCATCGTTTATCCAATGGGTGTTTCAGATTAAAACGACAGAATTCCACAATTCGTCATTCGATATTCTTCATTCTTCATTCTTCATTTCTAGAACTTACCGGACTCCAGCTTTTGGCGCAAAAAACCCAACCTGTTTTTTTATCGAGCTGTTTTGCTTGATCCCTCGCTCGATACACTTGATGGAATGCAGGGCGGTGGCATGATAGCGGTTAAATGATTTCCCGATGCTCTGCAGCGGAGCATCGGTATAGTTGCGTGCCAGGTATATGGCAATTTGTCTGGGTCTGACAAGATTTTGTTTGCGGGAACGTGACATAACATCTTCGATGGAAACATCATAATATTTGCACACGAGTTTCTTGATCGCCTCGACGGTGATTCGTTTGCGCTGACGAACAATGTTTTTAACGACACTTTCAGCCAGGCTGAGATTGATGGGCATTCCCAGAAGCGATGACTTGGCGGCAACTCCGTTGAGTCCGCTTTCAAGTTGGCGGACATCATCGGTGAGTTCCCCGGCCAAATAATCTAGGATGTTTTCCGGAAAACGATAATTGTTCAGCCTCGCTTTTTTCTGCAATATCCTCACCCTGGTTCTGAAACTGGGCGGATCTATGACTGAAATAAGTCCGCATGACAAACGTGATATCAATTTGTCATTGAGCCTGGGAATATCGGTCGGCAGATAGCAGCTGGAAAAAATGATTCGCCGACCTGATTCGAAAAGGGTATCAAGCGTCAACGCAAGTTCTATCTGGGTACGCTCTTTTCCACTGAGGTAATGAACATCTTCCAGAAGCAGTACATCGCATTGGTTGCGGTATTTGGCCTTGAATTTATCGATGGTGTCATGCCGATAAGCTTGAACCATTTCATTGCTAAAATCTTCGGCGGTGATATAGTAAACCCGATCATGGGGGTTGATGGATAAAATATGGTTGCCGATCGCCTGGGAGAGGTGGCTTTTTCCCATGCCTGTCTTGGATAGTAAAAATAACCCGTTGCGCTGGGAATCTTTACGCGAGGCCAATGCAAGGGATGCCGAATAGGCAAAATCATTGTTGCCGCCGACAACAAAGCTGTCGAAGGTGAAATCTTTTCGAAAAAGACGCCGGCTCTGCAGACGTAAATTTTCGTTTGGTAACGGCAGCTGTAAATAATTGCGCGCTTTATTTTCCGGATTGCCGTTTTTATTTGAAATTTTAAACGATATCTGACAATCCTGCCCCAGTGCGTGCTGCAGGGCTTTTTTTATCATTGCACCGTACAGACCCTCGACCCGCTTCTTGGAAAAGAAATTCGGGCAAGAGACGACCCAGCCGCTTTCATCGATTTTAGTTACCTTTAACGGCTCAATCCACATGTTAAAACTGTGAGAGGGGACACGTTGCTTAAGGGTAGATTTTACTCTTTTCCAGACAGTTTCCATAGAGTGTATTGTTCTGAATCTTCTATCGATACAAAGATAATATTAACAGGTTGAAGTCGAAGTAACTAATCGGCGATAACGATTGCAGTTAAACGGCTGGGAAGGTTTACCTTAGATTATGCACGCACCAGATGAATTCATGCATTTGTTTATGGTATCGCACCAAAAGTGTCAAACCTGAAAAACCCGATTTTGAGCCTCACACCAAAAGATTTTTGAACACTTTATATCTACTTGTTATCACATAAATTATTCATCGTTCGCTGACAACTATGCTTAAATACAAACTTTTTGTATCGGTAGATTTTTTTAAGCATTTTAAGCAGATCCACCAATTCCCGATAGTTGTTAACAATCAGAGCATCTTACAATAGCTTGGATAATCTTCCATTTTCTTTAATTTTTAAATAAAAAATAAAAAAAAAGTTCCTGACATTTCGACCCATCAAACTTCAATCGGTTCAGGTGTTTACACGAAATTAGTTTGAAGTATTTTTTTTCGATCCTTTTTCAGCCATCAGAAATTTGCTTAATTGTAAACATTTTCTTATTATCTCGCAGAGCCCGCAGAGATCACAGAGTTTTTTGATTTTTCTCTGCGTACTCTGCGGGCTCTGTGAGAGATCTAATGGCCCAAGTTATGACCATGCCCAAATTTTGTAATAGGTCTGACGAAGCTAACGCTTCCTCGTAAATACGCATCTCAAACGCAGTCCAGGGACGAAAATGGAACCTTGAACCCCTGAACCCTTGAACCTGTGGAAAATATGAGCTCCGATAAAATTATCATTCAGGGCGCCCGACAGCACAACCTGAAAAATATCGATGTAGAACTGCCGCGCAATAAACTGGTGGTCATCACCGGTCTATCCGGATCAGGAAAATCCACCCTGGCGTTTGACACCCTTTATGCCGAGGGTCAACGCCGGTATGTGGAATCCCTTTCCACCTATGCCCGGCAATTTCTGGAACGTATGGATAAGCCCGATGTAGATCTGATCGAAGGTCTTTCGCCCGCTATTGCAATTGAGCAAAAAACATCCAGCCACAACCCGCGCTCCACCGTCGGTACGGTGACTGAAATATATGACTACCTGCGCCTGCTTTTTGCCAGGGTCGGCACCCCCCATTGTCACCGATGCGGCCGACCCATTACGTCGCAATCCATCGATCAAATCGTAGATAACGTCATGTCCCTGACCGAGGATACCCGGCTGATTATCCTGGCGCCCCTGATCAGCGGTCAGAAAGGAAGCCATGAGAAGCTTTTCAGAAAACTGAAGCGGGAAGGATTTGCCCGGGTCCGCGTGGATGGCCAAATCCTTGAGATTGAAGAGGTCGGCAAACTCGGCAAAACCAAAAAACATGACATCGATGTCGTGGTGGACCGTCTGATCGTAAAAGCAACCATCCGAAAACGGCTTGCGGATTCACTGGAGCTGGCACTGGCCCAATCAGGCGGGATCGCCTCGGTGCACTTACCGGGCAAGGAAACAATTCTATTCAGCGAAAAATCCGCCTGCATAAAGTGCAATATCAGTTATCCGGAATTTACACCGGCCAGTTTCTCTTTCAACTCTCCCCAGGGAGCATGCAGAAGCTGCGATGGCCTGGGAACGACCACCGAGCTTGCGTCGGAGCTGATTATTCCGAACCCTAAACTCTCTTTACGGGAGGGTGCTGTCAGTGTCTGGGCCAAAAGAAACAGCATGCATTTTATTGAGTTTCTCGATGCTCTGACCCAACACTTCGGCAGCGATATTTATACACCGTTTGAAGAGCTTTCGGAAGCATTTCAACGCGTCATCCTTTACGGATCCGGCAATGAGATGGTTAACTTCTATTTTGAACGCAACCATCGTCGCTATACCTATCAAAAACCGTTTGAAGGCGTCATCCCGAATCTGGAGCGCCGCTACCGGGAAACAGATTCCAACTATATCCGGCAAGAGATTAAGCAATACATGAACTTTCGTCCCTGTTCGGCATGCAACGGTACAAAATTAAACCGCGCCAGTCGATCCGTAAAAATAGGTGACCTGAATATAGCCGAGATCACAGCATTATCAGTGGCCAAAACCCGGGATTTTTTTCTAGACCTGAAATTAGATGGCAAACAGCAGATCATTGCCCGCAGGATCCTCAGGGAAATCGTTGAACGGCTTGGTTTTCTGCAAAGCGTCGGTCTTCCTTACCTGACCCTGGATCGATCCGCCCAATCGCTGTCCGGTGGCGAAAGCCAACGCATACGCCTGGCAACTCAGATCGGTTCCAAATTAACAGGCGTGCTTTACGTGCTCGACGAACCCAGCATCGGTCTTCATCAAAAAGACAATCAGAGACTGTTGAAAACCCTTTTAAAAATGCGCGATCTCGGCAATACGGTCCTGGTGGTTGAACACGATGAAGACACCATTCGCAGCGCTGAATACGTTGTGGACATGGGACCCGGAGCGGGGGTCAATGGTGGCCACGTCGTTTTTGCCGGCACGCCCGAAAAACTTCTGACCCACGAATCTTCTCTGACGGGCCAGTATCTGTCAGGCCGCAAGTCGATTCCGATCCCGACCGGCCGCCGTTCCAACCACAAACCGCAACTCATTGTGGAAGGTGCCACCCATAACAATTTAAAAAATATCAGTGTTGCCTTTCCTTTAGGCTGCTTTATCTGCGTAACCGGCGTATCCGGATCGGGGAAATCCACCCTTGTTCTGGAAACTTTGTATCCCGCGCTGGTTCAAAAATTTTACCATACCAGGACCCCGGCCGGGGTCCACGGTCGTGTTTTGGGCATGGAACACGTTGACAAGGTCATCAATATCGACCAGTCACCGATCGGCAGAACGCCACGTTCCAACCCCGGAACTTATACCGGTCTGTTTTCAAACATCAGAGAGCTTTTTTCCCGCACGCCGCAAGCACGCATGCGGGGGTATAAACCGGGTCGTTTCAGTTTCAATGTCAAGGGCGGTCGCTGTGAAGCCTGCCGGGGCGACGGTATCATCAAAATCGAAATGCATTTTTTACCTGATGTTTACGTGGCCTGCGATGTTTGTCACGGCAATCGCTATAACCGGGAAACTCTCGAGATTCGATATAAAGGCAGAAATATCAAAGAGGTTCTTGAGATGACCGTAAACCAGGCCACAGATTTTTTCTCACGGATCGCTAAAATCAGGACAAAGCTGCAAACCCTGGTGGATGTGGGATTGGGATATATTCAAGTCGGTCAGCCGGCCACCACGTTGTCCGGCGGTGAAGCCCAGCGAGTGAAGCTCTCGCGTGAACTCAGCAAAAAGGGAAGCGGTAAAACCATTTACCTTCTTGATGAACCGACCACCGGCCTGCATGTCGATGATATCCGCAAACTTCTCGAGGTACTCAATCAGCTGGTGGAAACAGGTAATACCGTCATCGTCATCGAGCACAACATGGATGTAATCAAGACAGCAGATCACATCATCGATCTTGGCCCGGAAGGAGGTGATGAGGGTGGCTATGTCATCGGCTGCGGAACCCCCGAAGAAATCACGGCCATCAGCAACTCCTATACGGGTCAATATCTGGCGAAAATTTTGGGGAGATGAAAATTAAGCTCAAGGCTGAAGGCTGAAAGCTCAAAGCTGGAGGCTGAAAGCTCAAAGCTCAAAGCTGGATGCTCAAGGCTCAAGGCTGGAAACTGGATGTTGGATGCTGGAAGCTTAAGGCTGGATGCTCAAGGCTGAAGGCTGGAAGTTCAAGGCTGAAGGCTGGAAGCTCAAGGCTCAAAGCATTAAAAAGGAATAATTCAGTAAACTTTTCCAAACCAAATTGATATTACTTATATTATAAAAAAAGGCTGTGTCCCGCCTGGCGGGACACAACCTTTTTTTGCGGACACAGCCTTTTTATAACGCATCTTCTGCTTTTAATGAGAAAACAGTGCGGCAATCGCAGCTGCCTGGGGATGCGCAAAAATGAGGATCAAAGCAACGACGAGCGCGTAAATACACAGCGACTCGATCAGGGCGAGTCCGATCAGCATGGTCACGGTGACTTTACCGGATGATTCGGGGTTTCGGGCGATACCTTCAACTGCCGCGCGAAGTCCAAGACCCTGGGCGATACCGCAGCCAAAGGCTGCAATTGCGACGCCGAATCCAGCTGCTGTCACACACGCGATGAAGAATTCTAATGCTTTTGTTTCCATAAATAAATTTACCTCCTTTGAGTTAATAAGTTATTGGGCTTCTTCCGGTTACCCATTAAAAAAATTGAAGATTGAAGATTGAAGATTGAAGATTAGTTGATGCCGCTTCGCTCTGCTTTTTTTATGATCTTTTTTTAATAATTGATCCCGCCGGATTCCAGCTCGTAGAGCTTACAGCTCGGAGAGAGGCGGACCTTAAATATCCAATATTCAATCAACAATATTCATTCAATAGTATTTGTGATTTGTTATTTGAAATTTTTAATTACTGAAACCTGACACCCGACACCTGAAACCTTCAGTTCTTTACAACATGTTGTCAGATAGAACCCGATAAGCGCCTAGTGTGCCTCTTCCATAGCGCCACTAAAATACATGATCGATAGCAAGAAAAATACAAAGGCCTGAACAAGGGCCACAAAAATACCCATGGCCATAATCGGCAGGGGTGCAAAGAAGGCACCGGCCAGCATGAACAATATCATCAGCACCAGCTCATGACCGGTAATGTTGCCGAAAAGCCTGAAGGAAAGGGATAAAATTCTTGCCAAGTGGCCGATGATCTCGATGGGCAAAATGATCGGAATCAGCCACCAGACGGGCCCGAGAAAATGTTTGATATATTTAATGCCATGGTATTTCACACCGATCATGTGGGTAAACACAACCACCGGGATTGCACAGGCTGCAGTGGTATTGATGCTGGCGGTCGGGGGGTAAAAACCGGGTACCAGCCCGATTAAGTTGCAGGTTGCAATGTAAAAAAATATGGTTGCGATAATCGGAAAGAACCAGCGGCCTTCCTCGCCGGTGATATCGACCATGAATTCTTCCATCCCTGAGATAATAATTTCAAAGAGATTTTGTGCTTTGGTGGGAATCATTTCTATTTTGCGGGTCGCCAGCGTCGCAAATCCGATGAGCAAAAGGATAACGAACCAGGAGTAAATGACATGGGGATATGTGTGTGCAAAATGCCCCAATCCGATTAACTCAAACAGCTTGACTAAAAATAGATAGGGATGTTCCATCCTTAAACCGCCTCCTTGAAAATTAGTTTTGTGAATTCGCGCAGGGTCGCAAGCATTATGCTGAAAACCACCACGGAAAGCCCGATGATGAGTCCCAGGGGATGCACAAAGTGTCCCGCAATAAGGACAAAAATAATGAATCCGCTGCCGATGAAACGCATGAAATATTTCGCGATAACAACATTATGGGAGGAAAGATGCTGCGGGCTCAGGGCTGTTTTCAACGTCCGGGCCAGCAAATGGAAATTCACCGTGACGAGCAAACCGCCAAAAAGAACACCCCTGGCATAATTAGCGGGGAAAAGCATAAATCCGATAATGCTGGCGGCAACAAACAAAATCCAGTTTGTTCGGGTGACAAATATCAGTATCCGCTGTTGAATTTCCACCTTGGTAATGTCCGATAAATTATATCTGAACGCTTATAATTTCCGTGCTCTTTTTATAACAAGCGCGATGTTTCTGAAACCCGCGGCAATGCCGAATGCTAAAAAAACCAACGTAAACCACGGTGATGTCTCAAACTTACGGTCCAGCACGACCCCAATAGCAAGGCCGATGAAAATAGCAAGTGAGACGGAAAGGCCGAGACTGCTGAAATAGGCCATCTCTTTAAACGCGCGTCTGGTTTCTTTTTTCATGGGAATGACACCCTTTTCCCACCAAACAGGGCCTGAAACCAAATCGATTTAAAGGTTCAGAACCTAACAAAGGATTGGTTGTAAGTCAATGCAAAATTTAAAGTTTTTCAGTAAATTTAAAACTTCAGCACGTCGGCAGAAAAAACCGGTCCATCCATACAGGCATGTAAATAGTACTCCGCATCGATGCGGGAGTCAACCGCACAACCCAGACAGGCACCCATACCGCAGGCCATCATGGTTTCAATGGAAACCTGGCACGGCACCCTGTGTTTTTCAGCGATACCGACCACGCACGCCAGCATATCCATAGGTCCACAGGCGACAATAACATCCGGTATCGTGTGACCGATGGCCTTTTCCAACGGATGGGTGACCAGACATTGATCCCCGGCACTGCCATCATCCGTGGTGGTCAGTACCGAAACACCAAGCTCTGAAAATTCATTGCTGCACAACAGGTCCTCTTTGGTGCGGCCGCCGATAAATGCCCGATAGTTTGAAAGATCGGCGTTCTTACGGTGAAGGTCGGATATCAGAAACACCAGGGGTGCGACCCCGACTCCTCCGGCCACCATGAAAACGCGTTTGGTCCGGGAGGGAATAAGAAAACCGGACCCCAAAGGGCCGAAGATATCAACAATGTCTTCGGGTTTGCGTTGTGCCAGGGATGCGGTTGCAGTCCCGACCACCTTATACAACAATTCAAAACCATAGGTGATGCCGTTGGAGATCAGCAGATTGTGAATTGAAAACGGGCGGCGCAACAGGGGGTCCCTCTGCCCGGCTAAACCCAGCATCACAAACTGCCCCGGTTTGGCCGAAGAATACTGGTCGGAACAGGTCAAACCGATTTTATAATAAGCCGTGCTTAGCTTTTTGTTCCACAGAACTTTGACCGGTTGTTGAATCATGATTTCCTCTCCGTAAGCCCTATTACCACGGCAAATCGACCGGTTGTCCTTTCGGCGCGATAGGAAAAAAAGTCATCCGTATGACACCGGGTGCAGATCCCACTGGACTCAATGTTAATTTCGGCAACACCGGCCCGCTCAATTGGTCCCTGCTTAAAGACCAAAAATCAAAAAGTTCGTTTAAGCCCTTGTATCGCCAAAATTCCATGGGAATCTCCTTGCTGTAGTTGATGAACTCAGCACAACAGGGTCCCAGGGAAGGACCGATACTGGCCCGAATCCGGCCGGGGCGGCAGCCGAAATGCTGTTCCATGACCTCAACGGTGCGGCCGATAATATTTCGGACACTCCCTCGCCACCCGCAATGTACGTTGGCAATCACCCGTCGGGTGGGCTCATACAACAGCACCGCCTGACAGTCGGCGACTTGAATGGCTAAATTTCTACCGAAGATGTCCGTCACCATGGCATCCGCGGTAAAGGACCGGCCGGCGGTGGTTATACCTTTTTTTTCGCTATCGCGGCTCAACACGGCAATCTCGCATCCATGAACCTGCCGGGCGAAAACAAGCCGACCTGCTCCCATGAAGCGGGAGATGATATTCCGGTTTTCGGAAACATTTTTTTGGGTATCACCAATACCGAAGCTGACATTCAAACTTGCAAAGGGCGGTTGGCTGTACCCGGAGTTACGGGTAAAGATCCGGTGATCGATCCCGCTGCAGGCAGCCAGATTGCTAAACTGATAAGAAGATACGCCGTTTTGAGCCGTAAGTATCATCTGATCAGTCCGGCCCGTGCAATTCCAGGATTTTTTTTATAATCCGGCTGGTGGAAATTTCCGCTACCAGCGAAATCCGCACCACCCTGCCGCCGTTTGATTTAACAAACTCTCCACCGACGATAGTTTCCTCCGTCCAGTCCGCTCCTTTAATCAGCACATCCGGTTTCAGTGTCTGAATAAGCGCCAGGGGGTCCGGTGAATCAAAAAGCACCACATAATCCACACAGCCAAGGCTTGCCAGGACTACGGCCCTGTGATCCTGATGCATAATCGGCCGTTTATCCCCCTTTATCAACCGTACCGAAGCGTCACTGTTCAGACCAACCACCAACAGGTCTCCTTCAGCTCCGGCCGCCGCCAGATACCTGGCATGACCGGCATGCAGAATATCAAAGCATCCGTTGGTAAAAACCACTTTTGCCCCGGAGGTGCGGGTCTCATCCAGCCGGGTTGCAAGCTTTTCAGCCGTAACTATTTTAGATAAAACATCCATCGGCATGACATTTTTTTTAAGTGAACTTTGACTATTGAAATCCGAAATCCGAAGCACGAAATCCGAAACAAATTCGAATGACAAAAAATCCAATGACAAAAACCTAAAACCGTTGCGCCACTCAACGTTACAATGCGGTTTGATCCGTCGTTATTATCAGGATTTATGCCCTTGTTTTCTCCGTTTTAAGCATTTGAACATTAGAATTTAATATTTGTTTCGCCCAATTTTATACGATGGGCGATATTCGAATTTCGGATTTCAATGCTGCTCCAAAACGGATGAAGTACAGTACTATTTCAGATTGCCATTTTTCACCGCACAATTTATGAAACGGGGTACTAAACAGCCCTGGCCAGGCTGAGCACGTCAACATGGGCGGCGCCATGGTGTAACAACAGGCGCGCACATTCGTCTACGGTTGCGCCGGTAGTATAAACATCATCAACCAGCAATATCCTTTTATCGATAATCTTGGCCTCATCTACAAGCTCAAAGGCATCTTCTATATTTGCTGCCCGTTGTTTGCGGCCAAGACCCGTTTGCGGTGCTGTGGGAACAGTTCTGACTAAAATATCACGCTCAATTTGAAGATCGCTCAGTTCGAAAGGCGCCTGTCCGGCTATGGTTTTCCAGTTTCGTATCAAAAGATAGGCCTGATTGAACCCCGTTTCCTGAGCCTTTTTAGATGAAGCGGTACCGGCACCACAACATCAATGCTGTCTTTATTCCAAAAAAGCCTGAAGGCCGTCAAGAGAAGTTCACCGAGCGGTCGGGCCAGCTGAATTTTGCCTTTATATTTATAACAATGGATCACCTCTGTAAATATCTGCTCGTATACCAAAGGAGCGCGGGCGATTCTAAATTTTTTCGGCGATGCACTGCAATCACCGCAGCGGTGATCTAACCCATGTCGGCTTTCAAATGGCAACCCGCAGCAGCTGCACAGCGGAGATTCAATCGCAACCAGTCCCCCGATGCATTGCCGACACAAATATTGCGACAACAATCGTTCAACCTGGATCTGAACGGTTAAACTCAAAACAGCCTCTTCTGAAAAGCCATTATAATCGCCTTCCGGCGGGTTAATGAAACTTCTGCAGACCAGGCATTTCGGCGGAAAAACCGTCTCGTAGAAGATCTTGTAAATTTTTTTGACTATCGCAGACATAATTGATCGCACATGCTGAATCCGTTTTTTTTCCTATGTAGTCATTGGGCCCTAGTTTGGGATTTTGGATTGCAGCCTCCGGGCCATAGGGGCCTACGCCCCGGAGGGATTTTGGATTTGTGGAATCGCTGCGCTTTATCAATTTATAATAGACAGAATTCCTTAATTCGTCATTCGTCAATCGACATTCGTCATTCATTAGTCCTTTGTCGAAAGGCTTCATACATAGCAACCGCTGCAGCCACTGAAGCATTGAGAGAATCCAGCGCTCCCTGCTGGGGAATGGAAACCAGAAAATCACAGTTTTCTTTAACCAGACGGCGTATCCCCTTTTGCTCTCCGCCAAGCACAAAGGCGATCGATCCGCTCAGATCTGCGGTATAAATCGATTGCGCTGCATCTTTCTGCAGGCCCATGACCCAAAGACCGCTGTTTTTGCAGTGTTTAATGGTTTGCACCAGATTGGTTACCCGGACCAGGCGTATGTGCTCCAGTGCTCCGGCAGAAGCTTTGGAAACCGCAGGCGTCGGAGATGCACTGCGATCTTTGGGAACAATGACCCCATCAATGCCGACACACAGTGCCGTCCTGATGATGGCCCCCAGATTCTGGGGATCCTGAATGTTGTCCAGCATCAGCAAAAAATGCTTCCCATCCTCACCTTGAACCGTTTGCAGTATGTCCTGGACAGTAACCTGGGGGTACGGACTTACCACTGCAGCCGCACCCTGATGGTCGATCGTGCCGGTTAGAGCTTTGAAATCACCGGATCCGATGCTTTTTTTTAAAACACCTCCGGCTTCTGCCATCGACTCTATTCGGGCCAGACGCTCGGATTTTTTTTCTTTATTAAGATAAATCTCGTAAACACGTCTCCGTCCAGCGGCCAGGGCTTCAAATACCGGATGGATTCCATATAGTAATTCAGATTTCACGAACGATATTTCTCAAAAATGGCAATCAGTTCCGCAACCGCATCCGTCAGTCGATCATTGGTAATAATATGGCGGTAGAAATTCTTTTGAACCATTTCTTCCCGAGCATTTTTCAAGCGAACAGCAATTACCTCAGGACTGTCGGTACCCCTGGATTGCAGCCGGAATTTTAAAGTTTCCAGGGACGGCGGCATAATAAAGATGGTAACACCATCCGGATAACGCTGCAGAATCTGGCGTGTGCCTTGAATGTCGATATCCAGCAAGATATCCCGACCGACGCTCAACTCTCCATCCAGAAAGTCTGCGGAGGTTCCGTAATAATGGTCGTGCACCTCTGCCCATTCGGCCCAACGACTGCACGCAATTCCTTTTTCGAACTCGTCTTTAGCAATAAAATGGTAATCCACGCCGTTTTGTTCTCCATTGCGCGGCGATCTTGTAGTGGTAGAAACCGAATAAACCAGATCCGAAAAACGTTCCAGCACAGCGCGGCAAAGGGTTGATTTGCCCGCACCGGACGGCGCCGAAATAATAAAAAGAAAGCCCGGTTTTTTGGCGCTGGAGGCCACTCCCCCCGGGTCTTTTCCAATTTCCGCTCGTTCATTCGATTCATTTCGATTCTCTCTGCATGTTATAACGCTGAGAGACGGTTTCGGCCTGGATGGCGGAAAGCACCACGTGATTGCTATCCATGACGATAATAGAACGGGTTCTGCGGCCGTGGGTGGCATCTATGAGACGCTTTTCTTCCCGGGCTTCGTCCTTGAGCCGCTTCATCGGAGCGGAATTCGGGGATACAATGGCAACCACCCGATCGGAAACCACGGTACTCCCAAAACCGATATTTAACAAATTCTGATCCATCCTACCTCCCTTTCACCTGTTTGTTGCTTAAAAAGTTCTTGAATTCGACTTGTCAATTTCTACCGCTGAAACCTGTCATGGAAATATGAGTTCAGAGGTTCAGGGTTCAAAGGTTCAAGGCCTGCAGTTGCCATGATACCGGACAACGCGTTACCCTTCCGTTGTCGGATCTATTTCCAGCTAATAGAAAGTTTGATGCACCTGTGCTGTCAGCCTTTAATCCGAAATTGACATATGAATTTTTATGATATGACTCAGTCATCCATATTGCCGTCCCGACGGCAATCGAATTGGCAGAATTTATCCTTCCTACCATAACAAGAGATGGAGGCAGATCCTCTCGGCCACTCACTCCCAAACCCTGAACGGTCCAATCAGCTTTATTCCACATTTTGGATCTGCTCTCTGATCTTTTCAAGCTCTGATTTGACATCAACGATCCTGTGGCTTGTGTTGGCTTGGCCTATTTTAGACCCCATGGTATTAAATTCCCGGTGAAGCTCCTGCAACAGGAAGTTGAGCTTTCTGCCCCCGGGTTCTGCTGAATCCATGATGTGCCGAAACTGCTGAATATGACTTTTTGCCCGTACGATCTCTTCTGAAATATCACTTCTGTCTGCAAGAAAGGCAGCTTCCTGGGCGAGCCGTCCGGGGTCAATCTCCACTATTTCCCGGGTTAAGGCCGATATGCGCTCTCTTAATCGTTGTTGATAGTGATACAATAAATCACCGGAATCATTTTCAATTTCTCCGATGCAATCTTCGATGTAATCCAACCGTTTTAACAAATCGCCGGCAATGAAATCACCTTCTTTTTTCTGCATGGTCTCAAGGTCAGCCAGGGCAATGGTGAGACATTCCTTAATCACCGGCCATCTGGATTCGGCTTCAGTCACTGTTTCAACCGGCTTAATAATACCACCAACGCTCATCAAAAGCTCCAGGGATATATCATTTTGCAGATCAAACTCATTCTTTAACTCGCTCAGAGCGGACTGAACGGCCCTTGCCCGCATATGGTCGATCTCAAAGGCAACGGCCCTCTCAGACTGATCTTTAATCTGAATTTTGACTTCCATCCGGCCTCTGGCGATCCGCTCGGCGATGCGTGCTCTCATTTTTTCTTCCAGTGACATAAAACCGGAAGGCACGCGCAGTACAACATCAAGATGCTTGCTGTTGTAGGCGCGAATATCCACAGATACCGTAATTTCTTGTACGGTCCTATCAGCCGTAGCAAAACCGGTCATGCTTTTGATCATAATCTGTATTTCCTAGGTTTAGCGTTTCAGCCTGCCCTGGCCTCTCTCCGGCTGTATGCTCTATATGCTCTACGAGCAGGAAGCCGGCTCGTAGCCTACGAGCCTACGCCTCGGAGAGTGCGACTTATGAGATCATATTGCGGTCCGTGTCAGGTTCCCAAATGTGAATCTAACTAATTGAGCAATGTAAAATCAGGTCTGGGCCAGGGGGTTCAACATACCGGGTTGAGAACCCCAGACAGCTCGCATTAAAGGAATCGTGCCTGCATCTGGTTATAAATCCGTTTCACTCAATGAGGTATGACGGGTATTTCAGATTTTGATTAAACTGCCCCGCGGCAAGCCGCGGAGTATCATTCAAAGGATTTTGTCGATTTTACCGCAGCAAGCTGCGGGGAATTAGACCCTAAAAAAGATTAAACTAACCTGTATTGGGTGCAGTATCCATCAGTTGTAACCTTTGAACCCTGAACCCCGAACCTGGAACCGCTCAATTTGCACGTTTTAAATCAAGCGCATACTTTTTGCGAACCCGCTCAAGAAAGCTCTGTATGGGTTGATCCGCATAATCAGGATAGGTCCACGGTAACGTCTCAAAAGCGTCCTTTCGATAAATCAGGGTTAAATCGGCGTAAATGCAACGGCCGATATAAATTCTATGGGCAAAATTCTTGCCGGAAGCCAGCACAAAACGCTCATTGAGCAAATAACCGGGATCAATATTAACCTTGCGCCTGCGATTTCGAGAATATGCCTGCTCCAGCCGGTTGGTGGTTAATTTGATGGCCGCCAACTCCTGCTGATCGATCAGGGTCTCAAATGTCAGCAAACGCCGACAAAGCGGGGATCCCAATTCCGATTCGTAATAAGTCGTGTAATCAAAGGACATCCATGGACTGACCATGTCCGGCGAACCGAATAGGGAAACAAGTTCAGCAGCCAGGGGTTCAAACAGAGCTCTGTCTTTCATTAAAAGCCCGATGACCAGTTTTGCGGGCTTCGGTTCCTGGGGTAAGCTCATGCGATTCGTTATTTGCTATTGGTTATTGGTGAATTCGGCCTTCCGCATCAGAAGTAACATCTCAACAAACCCAGGTAACAGCTACTGGATTCCCGCCTCCGCGGGAATGACAGTAAAACACCTAATATCAGATAGATACCATAGACGTCATACCCACGAAGACGGGTATCCAGGCGCTAAAACAACTTTTTACGATTTCATCAATTGTTTGGAATTTTGAATTTCGGTCATTGTGATTTGCCCTTCGACCTGGCTCAGAGTGGTGGTGAGCTTGTCGAACCATTTGGTATTTGTAATTTGGTATTGTGATTTTTTAATTGCTGAAACCTGAAACCCGACACCTGAAACCTCAATTTCTTTCAACATGTTGTCGGATAAAACGCCCGATAAGGGCCTAATCAACCCTTGAACTAATAAACTATTCAAGCGGCCTGGCCTCATCGATAAGCATTATCGGGATATCATCCCGGATTTCATACAACAATTTACAATTGTCACAAATCAGTCCATCTTTGCTGTCATTTTGATAAATGTCGCCTTTGCACTTCGGACAGGCTAAAATATCCAAAAGCTCCTGACTGATTGCCATAACGATCTCCTTTTGTAGATTCCCTGAAAAAACCGCGAAAAAGTGGATAGGGGGGACCATGCGCTGATAAGATGCTTCTCATCAAAGAATAACTCTACTTATTGCAGGAATTGGCGGATATCAAGCAAAAAATGCGGTGAAGCCATCTGAATCCGGTTTTGTCATTCTTTAACTTCCTTTTTAGTGCCTTCGTGGGCTGAATTTTTACTCTAATGTTTTAGATTATGGTAATAATTTTAAATAGTTGATATAACATATTTTTTTGCCAGTCGATACTGGGAAGCCCATCCCATGAAAGCGTATCCTGCGAGCCACCGCGATAAAAAATTGACCCACAACCGGCATTTAAATAATAGCGAAGCTTCGCCTCAAACCGACGGGTCGATGAGAACCATATACTGGCGGCCAAGCCAAGCGATGCTGGATGCTGGATAAAGACTCAATCAATATGCATCATCGATCCGTTCTGTGCTCATGCTCCGTCTCCCTTGCGTAGAGGTAGGTACAAAGTAAATGACGAAATTGACAAAATGCTTGAAAAATCCCATCTGATGATGGCAGCATAAAGTTATCCGGAATCAAACATCAGAATCCAGTATCCAGCAACTTCATCACCAGCAGTTTATTCTCTTTA
>PVMK01126697.1_pt1 | contig 72155 bp, 71 predicted proteins | sample 1853481 | NCBI WGS metagenome assembly PVMK01 (sample SAMN08533507, study PRJNA380276) | Marine sediment metagenome, whole genome shotgun sequencing project.
TCAACTACTATTTGGAACAAATATGAAATTGGCTCCGGGCCACGGTTCACACCGCCCCCAGAGCGAGTTCCCAACCCCCACAATCCTGCGTTTTCCCGGGGAAAAGTGCCCATTCAGGCGGCCGGGGGACATTTGCCATGAATCCACGAAGATCACCTTCCGAGGCGAATCCCCAGCTCAAATATGGCGATTGCGCCGAATTCTGTCCAAAGTTCCGCAAGCGATTGCCCTGCAGGCTGCAAATACCAGTCCCCGCCAGAACAAATATCGGCCTCTCGCCCCCAGCCAGCGGCGACAGCTGGAAGCTGCGCACAGCACTTCCTTGTCATCTTTTGGGCCGATACTCCATGTATACGTCGACCTGCGCGTACCTGGACGGCTCCGACAGTACCGAATGGACGAATCCGGCCGCCTCATACAAGGACAAGGCCGCTAAAAGGCTGCTGTGCGACTCGAGGTACAACTCGCTGCCGCCAAGCTCAGCGAAACGGTCTACGGCCGCTGCCAGCAGGCGGCGGCCAGTGCCAGCGCCTTGGCTGCGCTCGGTTACAGCCATTTTTGTCAACTCGTAGCGCCCATCGCCGTGGTGCTTGAGTGCAACGGTGCCGACAATCTCAGCGCCTTTTCGAGCGAAAATAATCGCTCCACCAGAATCCAGTATGTGGGTTTGAGGGTCGCCCAGAGTCTCGAGATCGATCGGCTCCACATAGAAGTATTTTTCAAGCCACTCGACATTCAGGTCTAAAAAAACACCTGCGTGGCAATCAGAGTACTCAATGAGCTCGATTTCGCTATCGGTCGCCATTTATCCCGCTGTTACTTCCTGGTAGCAGCCCAGGCCTTGAATTCGTCAGATGCCAAAAGGTCCGCGAACCCGTCCTGACCTGCCAGTTCGGCCGGGCCGAGTTCGTACCCGAAGCCTCCTTCCAGATGCTGCAAAGCGTCGACCGAACGATCGAACTGTTGCAGAGCCAGGCGAGCACGCAACGCCGACCACCAGCCGAGTTCAAGGCCTGGCTCGCGATCCACGGCAGCTTCAGCAAACAGGATGGCATTGTCGACATCGCCCATGATCAAAGAAGCGGCGGACAGCCGCGCCTCCATAGCCGCGTCCGCTACATCCAGTCTCGTCTGCAAACGGACCAGCGCCTGCATCGCCTCTTCGTATTTTCTGGCCGGGAAGTAGTAGTCAAGCAACATCAATGAATACAGTGGTTCCTCGGGAAAATACTTGGCCATGGAAACCAGCGCCGTCCGCATTTTGCGGCGATCACGAACAATCTTGGTTAGCTGCACGCCGGATAGCACGACGATTCGCTGTCGTTTCATTTTTTCATCAAGCTGGCCAGCCATCTCGAAGTACTTGTCTACGCGGCGATCCCGGACGGTTTTCAGCAGCTCGGTTAACTGAAAAATTTCGTGTTCGCTAATGTTTTTGAAGTCGACCAGTTTGCGGACCGCCACCTTACTCGGCAAAGCCATGATCAAGCTGGTTCCGACACCGTCGGTAAAACGCTCACCCTGCAAGAAATCGATCCAGTCAATGATGATTAGCTGACCTTTGTCATTCAGTCGCAAATCGTATTCGTGGTAGTTAAACTGAAAATCCGGGTAGTCATAACGCACCGTCGCGCGCCCTCTGTTGCCCCGCGAAGCAAAGTCCAACAAGGTTGCCCGAACTCCACCATCCGAATCGGCAATCTCCGACTCGATCATGTACGGGAGGTTCTGCACAAAGCTCTCTTGAAACTGCTTCTTAACCTTCTGATCAATAAGCCTCAAACCGTATATGCGATCGAGAAAGTCATCCTGGTCGATGGCTGTTGTGAACAACTCGAATGTACCCAGGTTCATTGCATCGACGATCGCTGCGAAATCGTCGCGAAACGTCTGTGCCTGTGCCGCTGCCGCCGCAGCCTCAGCCTCAATTTCTGTTTGCGCCATCGAAGTCGAGACGACCATCGCTGCTATTGCCATCGACAGAAATATTCGCTGAACAGTTTTCATCACAGCCACCCTGGGCAAAGAGATTCTTCTTAAGTTGTTTGGACAGGCAACATCGCAACAGATTCCCGCGTCACGTCACTTGAACTCTGCAGAACTTGCGTTTGCCGACTTGATAAACGCAGTTACTACCGACATCGATCTGCAAAGCCCGGTCCTCAACGCGCACGCCGTCAATGCGGACAGCGCCCTGCTTTATCATCCTGAATGCCTCAGATGTGCTGCTTACCAACTTGGCATTTTTGAGGAGATGGGCTACGCCCAGGCTGCCGTCGGTACCGGGTAACGACATCTCTGGTATTACATCCGGCATGGCACCTTGCTGGAATCGCGCAACAAACTCGTCCTGAGCCGATTCGGCTGCGCCGGAATCATGGAAGCGGGCCACTATTTCCTGCGCGAGTTCGAACTTGGCATCGCGCGGATTCAATCCATCATCAACACGTTGGTGCAATGCCCGAATGTCGCTCAGGCCTCGAAAACTGAGCACATCGAAATATCGCCACATCAGATCATCCGATATCGACATGATTTTGCCAAACATCTCCCCTGGTGCATCCGTTATGCCGATGTAGTTGCCCAGCGACTTCGACATTTTTTGCACGCCGTCCAGGCCTTCCAGTAACGGTGTTGTCATGACGATCTGCGGTTCCTGCCCGAAATCCTGCTGTAACTGCCTGCCAACCAGCAGATTAAATTTCTGATCGGTTCCGCCGACCTCGACATCCGCTTTCAGCGCCACTGAGTCGTAGCCCTGAACGATCGGGTAAAGGAACTCGTGTATGGAGATCGGCTGGCCGCCCTTGTAGCGTTTATTAAAGTCGTCTCGCTCAAGCATGCGAGCCACGGTGTGATGTGATGCGAGCTTAATCAGGCCAGCCGCATCCATTTCACCCATCCAGCGAGAATTGAAATCGATGCGAGTTTTTTTCTCGTCGAGAATTTTGAATATTTGTGATGCATAGGTATCCGCATTGGCCTTGATGTCATCTGGCGAAAGCGGCGGGCGCGTAGCATTCTTGCCCGACGGGTCGCCAATCATGCCGGTGAAGTCGCCGATCAGAAAGACAACATCGTGCCCCAACTCCTGAAACTGACGCATCTTGTTAATCAGTACCGTATGACCGATGTGCAGATCTGGCGCGGTTGGGTCAAACCCGGCCTTGACGACAAGCGGTCGACCTAACTTGAGCTTTGCCTCCAGGCCGCCTTCCGGAAGTACTTCATCGGTGCCACGCGTTAATTCCGCTAGCTGTTCAGTCATGCTTGTCATGTCGTCTTTGAATGCTCCAATTTATGGCAGCGGAACTGTAGCATTCTCGGCGCGCGATGAAAGCCCATGTTGATCAAATGCCACCCGGGTATCTTGCTATCCAGGGTGAATAGCTTAGAACAAACTCACCCGGAAAATGGCTCTCGGGATGCGCGACAGCCGAGCCCCCAGCTCCATGCAAAACCTTTTTCATCTAGTCCCGTTAACACCATGACTTTTAACACTTTTCTTTGACCTGCCCTGAACGTCACTGTAAAGTATCGGATTCGAGGCCCGTGGGGACGCCGAGTTGCAACGTCCAGTCAGTCCGCTGTTACACGATTACAAACCGTCTGCGGCGGAAACTCCGAAGAAATTCAAGGCTCTGCAGTGGTTCGCAGTGGGTCTTGGCATTCCGCTTGTCGGTCTCGCTCTGGTTTCCGGACTGACAACCAGCACCGAGGCCCCGGTATCGCCAACCACTCCAATCATGACAGCGACTGATGATCCTGCGGTCAACGTAGAAGACCAGGTCGTCGCAAAAGTTGATTCAGTCATCACTCCAGCGCTGCTGCCGTTGGCTCCTGAATTCGATACGCTGACACTGACCATTCGATCGGGCGACACGCTAGACAAAATATTTCGCGCCAACAACCTGGACCTCGGCCATCTTGCGGTTATCGCACGGCTCGATGAAGCCCGCGCTCGATTCCGAAAAATCAAACCTGGCGATGTATTCGAGATAACCCACGACGACGGCCAGCTGGTTAGCATGTATACATCACTAAGCCTCACCAGTGCCTTGAATATTGAGCGTAGCGAGAACGGCTTTACGGCCGAAATCGTCGACAAACCGATTGAAAACCGCAAGCGCCTTGCCTACGGCGTAATTGAGAGCTCTCTGTTTGAAAGTGCCGCGGCGGCCGGGATGTCGGACAAACTGATAATGAATATCGCCGGCATTTTTGCCTGGGACATTGATTTTGTTTTGGACATACGAAGCGGCGACAACTACTACGTTCAGTATGAAGAAATCTGGCAGGACGGTGAATACGTCACTGATGGCGAAATAATTATCGCCGAGTTCAACAATAACGGACGCACCAATCAAGCTATCCGATTTGTCGACGAGTCAGATCATACCGACTACTTCACACCCGAGGGACTGAGCGTTCGCAAAGCATTTATCCGTGCACCGGTCGACTTCACTCGCATCAGTTCGAATTTCAATCCGAATCGTCGCCACCCGATACTAAACACTATTCGCGCGCATCGTGGCGTCGATTATGCGGCGCCCCGCGGCACCCCGATCAAAGCGGCTGGTGACGGCAAAGTCATTCATCGTGGTGGCAAGAACGGCTATGGCAACGCCGTTATTTTGCAACATGGTGGCAATATCACCACGCTCTATGCGCACATGTCACGTTATGAAAGTTCGGTCAAACTGGGCACTCGAGTCCGGCAAGGCCAAACGATCGGTTACGTTGGTGCAACCGGCCTCGCAACAGCTAATCACCTGCATTACGAATACCGAATAAACGGTGTGCATCGAAACCCGCGCACAGTTGCTCTACCACAGGCAGACCCAATTCAAAGCAAATACCGCGATCAATTTCTTACGCATGCAGAACCTATTCTGCGGGAACTTGAGCAGTTCAAGCGGACTCAGGTTGCCTCGGTCGCGTATAGCGACTAGCACCTTAGCTTAGTTGAATAGCGACTATGTCTGACTACTATATCGGCTTGATCTCCGGCACCAGCATGGATGGAATTGATGCCACGTTGGTCAGCTTCAATGAAACATCGGTCTCGCTGCTCAGCGCTCTTGAATTCAACTACCCCGCCGAGTTACGCATCAGGCTGCTACACGCCGTGCGCAGTCCGGGAACATGTACCGTTGACACTATTGGTGAACTCGACCGCCAGATCGGCGAGTGCTTTCGCGATGCCGCGATCGCTGTTATCAACAAATCAGGCACAGATGCGAAAAATATCCGGGCGATTGGCAGTCACGGCCAGACGTTACGCCATCAGCCGGAACGGCCGCATCCTTTCACGTTGCAGATCGGCGACCCGACGATAATCGCGGCAGGCACCGGTATTACGACTGTTGCGGACTTCAGGCGTGCCGACGTCGCTCGCGGCGGCCAAGGTGCGCCGCTCGCACCGTTGTTTCACGAGTTCCTGTTTCGCGAATCATCAAAACAGCGCGTAGTGCTGAATATCGGCGGCATTGGCAATATCACGGTTTTGCCTGCCAATTCAGCCGATGTCATCGGCTTCGATACCGGCCCGGGAAATACCCTGCTTGATGCCTGGATCGGTATGCACAGAGGTAATTCATACGACAGGAACGGTGCCTGGGCGAGCAGCGGTACGCCAAACGGCGAACTCCTGAATCGATTACTCGCCGATCCCTATTTTCATGCGGCACCGCCGAAAAGCACGGGATTCGAGTATTTCAATCTCGACTGGCTAAGCGCGACGGGCGTCGGTGGTCTTGCCGCGGTCGACGTTCAGGCAACGCTGTGCAGGCTGACAGCCGAAAGCATTGCTGCCGCGATACGCTCCGCCTCTCCTGATACCTCGGAGGTATTTGTGTGCGGCGGCGGTATTCACAATCTCGAACTCATACGGACTCTCGAAGCTGCCTTGCCCGAGGCCAAATTCCTGTCCACCGCAACGGCCGGCCTCAATCCGGATTGGGTTGAAGCCGCGGCCTTCGCCTGGCTGGCAAAGCGCACGCTGGAGGGTCTTCCAGGAAACATGCCGGCGGTAACGGGCGCCTGCGAGGCTGCAATTCTGGGCGCCATCCACCCGGCATAAGAAAATGCGCAGTTGCTAACAAAACTGTAATAAAAGCATTGATATACTGGTCGGCCGGACGATATTGAGAAAATCGTGGACGCCCCTGTACTGCCGACATCAGATCTGTACATTAATCGCGAGCTCAGCCAGCTTGAGTTCAATAAGCGAGTGCTTGAACAGGCGCAGGACCGGCGAGTTCCTTTGCTCGAGCGATTGCGTTTTCTCTGCATAACCTGCACCAACCTGGATGAGTTTGTGGAGATCCGCGTAGCCGCGCTGAAGCAGCGCATTGAAGTCGATGCGCCTGCTAATGACACAGAACAATTTTCACCACAGCAAATTTTCGATGCGCTGCGCCACCAACTGTTGGGATTGATGCGACGGCAGTACGAATTGCTGAACAGAGAACTACTGCCAGAACTCGCGGCGGCTGGAATCAACTTCCTGCGTAGCGCCGACTGGAATGATGAGCAACAGGCGTGGCTGGAGAAGTATTTTCTGGAGCAGGTTATTCCTGTCCTGACACCGCTCACCTTCGACCCGTCGCGTCCATTTCCACGCGTATTGAATAAGAGCCTCAACTTCATCGTTCGCTTGAGTGGCAAGGATGCATTTGGACGCGAACGCCATCGCGGCATGGTGCAGGCACCACGATCGCTACCACGGGTGATTCGTTTACCGCAACACCTTGGGGCCGCGGGTGAACACAATTACGTGTTCCTGTCGTCCATAATTCGCAAACATGTTGATCTCTTGTTTGCCGGCCTTGCAGTTGAGGGCTGCCATCAATTCAGGGTCACGCGAAACAGCAATCTCTACGTTGACGATGAAGAGGTCAGCGATCTGGTGCACGCGCTGGAGGGTCAACTCAAGGCCAGCCGCTACGGGGCCGCTGTTCGACTGGAAGTCGGCCGCGAATGTCCGGATGATTTGCAGATGTATCTGCTTGATCATTTCGGGCTGCAGAAACATGACATGTATCGCGTTGAGGGGCCGGTAAATCTCAACCGTTTGTCGACTCTGTGCGATATCGAAGATCGCCCCGAACTCAAGTATCGACCCTTCTCACCAGGTTTGCCGAAAGAGCTGCAAACCGATAAAAACATCTTCTCTATACTCGCAAATAAGAACGTCTTGCTGCACCACCCATATCAGTCGTTCGCGCCAGTTATCAATTTTTTAGGCACAGCAGCAGCAGACCCCGATGTCCTGGCCATCAAGCAAACCTTGTATCGAACCGGAGCGGACTCTCCAATAGTCGACCACCTTGTGGATGCAGCGCGAAACGGAAAAGAGGTCACCGTTATCATTGAACTGATGGCTCGATTCGATGAGGCCGCAAACATTGCGCTCGCGAATCGACTGCAAGAAGCTGGTGCACACGTCGTGTACGGTCTTGTCGGCTACAAGACGCACTCAAAAATGATGCTGGTCGTTCGACGCGAAGCGGACGAACTGGTCCGATATGTGCACCTCGGCACCGGCAACTACCACCACGCGACGACGCGCGTTTACACAGACTATGGATACTTGAGCAGCAGCAAACGTCTTGGTAAAGATGTGCACAAAATGTTCATGCAATTGACCAGTCTCACCGAAGCCCGTGGCTTATCGCGTATGCTGGCGTCACCATTCAGTCTGTACGACGCGCTTATCGCCAAGATCAACCGCGAAGCCGAGAATGCCCGAACAGGCCAGAAAGCTCATGTGATAGCCAAGATCAACTCCCTGGATGAGCCAGGCATCATTGCCGCTCTCTACGCAGCGTCGCAAGCCGGTGTGCGCATTGACCTGGTCGTCCGCGGTATCTGTACGCTCAGACCAGGCGTGCCCGGGTTATCGGAAAATATTCATGTTCGATCCATTGTCGGTCGGTTTCTCGAACACTCACGCATTTACTACTTTTTAAACGCCGGCCGCGAAGAGTTTTATTGCTCTAGCGCCGACTGGATGGACAGAAATCTTTTTCACCGCAATGAATCCTGTTTTTCAATCCGCCAGAAACACCTCAAGAATCGAATTCGCCAGGATCTTGAGTTGTTTCTCACCGATAATTGCCAGTCCTGGTTATTGCACAGCGACGGGAGCTATCAACGGATTGTCGCTGAATCCGGCAAGGAAGTGTCGGCACAACTACAGTTTCTTGACCAACTGGCCGCCAAGATCTGATCCGCCCAATTCCCTGACGCCGGATCAACAATATTTCAGGGTATAACCCACTCTTTGCAGGAAGCTACTCTCTCGCTCAAGATCGGCGAACGTCAGTGGATTTTCGGCAAGCCAGCCCGAATCAAACTGCAGCTCGAGGGCCTCTTCTGCAACGATCAATGTCACGCCCGGCAAAACGACATTGCTCCGACTGCGATTCAGCAAGACAGCGAGGCGTAAGAGCACTGCGAGCCGCAATGCGCGTTCTCGCCAGGCACGCGGCAATTTTCGGATTGAACTCGCAGCAATTTGATTGCGTTGACTGCCGATCAGGAATGCCAGAAACCGTTGTTCAGCCTGTGGAAACCCGGGCATATCTGCGTGTTCTGAAATATAAGCGCCGTGACGATGAAAGTCACTGTGCGAAATATCCAGGCCTATTTCGTGCAGCTGGGCGGACCATTCGAGGACTTTGCGAAATATCGAGCTGTCGAGCCGCCATGATACTTCGCTTTGTTGCAGCAACATCTTCGCCGTCGATGCGACTCGTGCGGACTGAGCAACATCAACGGTGTAGCGACCGATCATCGCCTGCACAGTTCGTTCTCGAGCATCTTTTTCCTGAACACGCCCGAGCAAGTCGTAGAGCAGGCCTTCACGCATCGCGCCTTCTGATATCCGCAGCCTGTCTATACGCAAGACACTCAGGAGTTCTGCAAGAATTGCCAGGCCACCGGGCCATACCTGCGAGCGGCGCTCGGACAGACCTGGCAATGACAATGCGGAGATCATTCCAAACTCAAGTACGTGCTCTATCAACTGCTCGACGACAGCGGCGGTTAGGTCCTGCGACTCAATCAGACCGAGTTCTCGTGCAACATTTTCTGTAGAGATGATCGTGCCAGATGTACCGATCGACTCTGTCTCAGGGGCATTACGAAAAAATGATTTGACCGGGCGCAGCTCGAGCCGGGCCGCGACTCGCGCTTTGGCGAACGCGGTCCGAGTGATTCGGCCTTCGGGGAAAAATCGCTCGGTCATAGATACACAACCAAGATGCAGGCTCTCAAGAGCTGTCGGGTGCACACCTTTACCGAGAATCAATTCAGTACTGCCGCCACCAATATCCATGACGAGTCGCGTACCCTCGGTGGGCGGTAAACTATGCGTTGCGCCACTGTAGATCAGCCGTGCCTCTTCGAGACCAGAAATGACGTCGATTGGGTGACCCAGGGCCTCTTCGGCCTCGGCCATAAACGTCGAATCTTCGCGCGCCTTTCGAATTGTACTCGTACCTGCGGCCCGCACACTGTCCGCATGCATGTCACGCAATCGTTCGCCGAATCGCGACAAACAGTCGATAGCGCGCCTGCGGGCCTCATCCGAAAAATCGCCTTCGTCCGAAAGGCCCTCGGCAAGTCGCACGGTTTCTCGCAGACGATCGAGAATAGCAAGCTGCCCGTAACGTAACTCGCCAACGATCATGTGAAAACTATTGGAACCGAGATCTACCGCAGCAATGACTTCGGTCGCAGCATCGGATTGCGGATGCTCAGCAGAGACTTCTTCATTCAATTTGCTAATGCGTGCTTCCAGATAGCAAGAGCCGGCAAAATCCGGCGGCAGCTTCGAGCAACGACTACAAGCGACTAAACCGTAAAGGAACTACCACAGCCACAGGTCGTCGCGGCGTTCGGGTTGCGAATGATGAATTGTGCGCCTTGCAAATCGTCCTTGTAGTCGATTTCGGCACCCATTAAATACTGGACACTCATCGGATCAACGACCAGGGTCACGCCCTGATTTTCAATTTGACTGTCGCCATCTTCAATACTTTCGTCAAACGTGAAGCCGTATTGAAATCCGGAGCAACCGCCGCCCGAAACGAAAACCCTGAGCTTCAAATTCGGGTTTTCTTCTTCCTTAATCAGCTCGCCAACTTTGCTGGCCGCCGCATCCGTAAAAACGATCGGCGGCGGTGGGGCCGAACCGCCAATAACAGGTGTTTCGATTTGCATACTCAAATAATCCTATAAGTCCGTTCGGGCAAGCCGATCAGGATTCCTGTGTCGCTGCGGCAGACTCATCTATACGTGTCGTCTGCTCCAGGAGCGGAACCTTCCCTTCGGGCTGGTGCACCAGTTTACCGTTAATTTCGGCGCCGATCGCCATTTCAATCAGATTGTAATACACATTACCGATAACGCGGGCGGATGGCCCAAGCTCAACGCGCTGGCTGGCGAAGACATCGCCGCGAACGATACCGTGCAATACAACATAAGGCACCGTCACACCGCCTTCAACATTGCCGTCTTCACTCACGCTGAGCGCCGAATTGCTCTCTGAGTCAGCACTGACATTCCCTTTAATGGTCCCGTCTAAATGACATCCGCCAGCAAAATTCAAATCGCCATTAATTTTAGTATTTGCGCCCACCAAGGTGTCTACGACCGTATGCCTGAGTTGTTTTTTACCAAACATCTATACCTCCGGAATGCCGTCTCCGGCAAACGATTAATCCAATTATCCGAGACTCGACGTCCAGGAGAAACTTTCCTCAATACTCGAAATCGACCTTGTCTTCGAATTCACTTCAATCTTGATTCGTTCCGGCGTGAAGCCGTCCGGCAACATGAGTTGCCGTTCAAAATCCTGAAAATAACGAAACGAATATACCCAGTCTTTGTCTGCCGATTCATGCAGCAATTGTGTGTAGTTATAGCTTGTCGCTACTCCAACGTGAATACCTTCAATACTCAGGCTGACATCGGCGGAAACCTTGCGATCGTGTTTCATCGACTGCACCAACACGACACGCAGATGGTACTCGCGCTCAGCGTTACCACGGGTCAGCTTCACGTCTTGTACCCGCAATCCGGGTTTGCCATCTTCCGGAGACACGATGCCGCGGTAGAACGCTATCGCATTCTGTTGTTCCTGTATTTTCACCTGCAGATCAGTCAGGCTTAATTCGACAACCTTGTATGCTTCGCGGTCGATATCGCGATGTGACTCGAGCAAGGCGACCTCTTGTTTGAGGACAGCAATCTCGTTCTCAAGTTCACCTATCTGGGTCTCAAAGCCCTGTCGCTCGGCTGCAGCACTGGCAATGTTGTAGTTCGCCTGAATGCGGCCAAATTCAAATATCAAATAACCACAGATGCCAATCATAGCGATACCGATGACGCGCATCATCCAGATGCGTCCGGTACTGTGTAACTGATATGAAGAATGTCTGGCCACGTAATCTGCTGTTGGTTCAAAAGACGTTATGTTACGCGGTGCCCCGGGTAAACAGAAGTGCGGCAGGCCACGTATTCGCAACCACATTCGCGACTTGCTTTACATTCGCAGCGCTATCAGGTCGGCTCGCATACTCCGGGGATCGACCCGCGTGAGGCTGCGAAGCGGCGAAGACGGAGGTCAGCTTCTGTCCGCAGCGTCGTTCTTCTCAATCGCGCCCTTTCCGAGTGAAATTTTCCAGCGTTTTGGCCACCATTTGGGCTGCGATGGCAGAGTTTCCGGATAGACCGTGGAACCGAGCTCGTACAGTGCCTGCGCGTAAACCTGTCGCTTGAAGAAAATTACCTCGTTTACCGGCCGCCAGTAACTAACCCACCGAATACGGTCAAACTCCGGTTTGTCACACTTGTCAAAACAGACATTGTCATCCGTGGTGACCAGGCGCAGCATGAACCAACGTTGTTTTTGGCCGATGCATCGTGGTGCGCTGTTGCGACGTATGAATTTGTCGGGCAAGCGATAACGCAACCAATCTCGTGTCACACCGAGAATTTCGACGTCGCTCTGTTGCAGACCGACCTCTTCCTCAAGCTCACGAAACATCGCCTCTTCAGCTTCTTCGCCAATTAGCATCCCACCCTGCGGGAACTGCCAGCCCTTGCTTCTTACACGGCCAGCAAGCATGAGTTGACCATCATTGTTCGTCAGGATGATGCCGACATTGGCGCGAAAACCTTCTTCGTCTATCCAGTCGTTGCCCATTACAATCGATGTAAATTAATACCTGCCCCCAACTCTACACCAATTACAGTATTTGTCCCTGCGACCAGGTCTATTAACTTCGTACACCAGGGAAGCTTGTGATACCTGCCCCCATTGATTAGCCTCACGGACCACGGCATTCACAGGAGCGGCAGTTTGATCAAAGGCCATAACGTCACATTGCTCGTGTGCCTGGTCGTCGTCACTGGCATCGTACTGATGATTGCGTTGGCCTCGGGCAGTGCAGATATCAGTCTTGCGGATACCGTTCGGGCTGTGCAAGGGACCGCATCCGAACAGACGCGTGCGCTGGTAATCGACTTGCGGCTCCCGCGCGCGCTTACCGCTTTCGCCGTGGGCGGTTTGCTCGCCGTAGCGGGCGTCCTGATGCAAGTGCTGCTGCGAAACCCGCTCGCCGAACCATACATACTCGGCAGCTCCGGGGGCGCCGCTGTTGCCGCGCTGCTGGCGATCATGCTGGGGCTGAGTAGCCTGATTGTAGATGTAGCGGCGTTTGGCGGCGCGATGGCCGCGACCCTGCTGGTATTTTCGATCGCACACGGGACCGGCAGTTGGACGCCAGCGCGGCTGCTGCTGACCGGCGTAGTGCTGGCGGCCGGATTCAGTGCGGCAACGACACTACTGCTCGCGCTAAGTCCCGACCAGAACTTAAGAGGCATGTTGTTCTGGTTGATGGGGGACTTAAGTTTTGCCTTTGAACCCGCCCGCTGCTTGTTGCTGCTGGTTATTCTGACCGGCGGCGCAACCATCGCAGCACGACACTTGAATGTTCTGGCTCGGGGTGAGCTACAGGCTGCAATTGTCGGTGTCCCGGTGGCTGCATTTCGTTATTTGATTTTCGGCGCAGCGGCCCTGGCTACTGCGATCTCGGTCACTACCGTCGGCGTCATTGGTTTCATCGGGTTGGTTGTGCCGCATCTGGTGCGGCTTGTAGCGGGCAGCAACCACCGGATAGTTGTGCCGGCATCCGCTCTTGCTGGCGGATCCTTGCTGGTTATTGCCGATACGCTGGCCCGAACCATCCTCGCCCCAAGACAATTACCGGTAGGTGCATTGACGGCGGCAATCGGCGTACCTCTGTTCTTGATTTTGATGAGCCAAAGCAGGGAACGACCACAATCAAGCTAGCAGCCTGTCGGACTTAGGAGATCGTAGCGAGGCAAGTGGGAGACGCAGGACAGTTCTTTGATCGTTTGAGTCGAATAGTGGTTCTATTCAACGAAAAGGATCGAAGAAATGGACCAGTCTCGCATTGCCGCAGTAGATTCGGCCTAAGTCCGACAGGCTGCTAGCCCGAATATTTCTTGAGTGGACGGGACTGTCGGTTTCTGTGGCGAGTGCAGCGCGTTCGATCGTGCGAGAGACATAGCAGGGACTACGTATGGAGCAGGATCGAACGCGATGGGCCGGCACAGGAAGCGACAGCCCGGCAGGCGCATTTTGTTACACTTCGATACCCGCCAGTAGATAGTTAACCGTTTGGTTAAACGCGCGATTTTTATTGCTAGTAGCCGGCACTCATGAAATGTTCGGGCTATTGATAGCCCGCTCGTTCCGCCAGCTTCGATGCATCCTCGTTGCACGCGGCAACAGCTGAGATATTTTCTCGACTAATTGATTGCTGCCCGGCCGAATCAGTCACAGAAACGGTAAGCCTGCCGGCGGAGTGAAGGGCCTGCGCCACGTCTGACAACATCCAGTCGATTAACTCGAGCGCGGTCTCCGGATTCCTCGCGTGCCGAGCGATGCCAACACCTTCAATATTCGTATACAACTGCGCGAAATCGGCGGGCCGCACATCATCAGAACCCCGCCCTAGCCCGGAATAGCTATTGCTCGCTACGATTCCCATTGTGCATTGGGCCGATGCAATAGCCTGCAAGACATCATCGTCTGTGCTGAAAACCGGCATTGCCAGATTCTGCAGCCATCCGCGCACGATGATTTCCGCCGGCCGCTCGCCCATCTCATTGATCAACATTGCGATGACAGTTCGATTCGTCGTCACGGAAGACGATGACAGACACAGTTGGCCGCGAAATCGCTCGTCCGCCAATTCTTCGTAACTCGTCGGGACTTCAAAGTTCGCAACCCGGGAATCGTAAATGAGTAACGATGGCCGAAGGCTGAAGGCGACCCAATAGCCGTCCGGGTCACGAGACCATTCTGGCAACCGATTCTCCCTGTCTCCAAGAGCAAGTGGCCGTAACGCGCCCTCATCAGCGGCACGCCATACACCGACTGCCTCTCGCGTAAGCAGCACATCTGCAGGCGGCGAACCATGATCAGCGATCACTTCATCGACGGCGCTCTTCGTATGTTTAACAATGACGCGTATGCCGGTCGATTCGGTAAAAGCACTGAAGTAATCAGGCAGGTAGCTCTCGTCTTCATACGACGCATAGACAACCACCGGGTTACTGGCAGACTTACTTGCCGGCGTAGTTGTAGTGGGGTCACACGAGACCAGTAGTAACGTCATCGCGGCTATTGATCCAACACAGATTCTACACTCGTCAGCCATCATGTTTCGTTTACGGAAATGCGCAATTTGCGCCGATTTATCTTCCGTTCGAGAATGCATTCGTCAGGATCCCTGCGTCGATTGCTGCTTGTTTTACCAGAAACTTAGCCTGGCGTCGCTGAAGGGATCCGCGTTGTGAGGTTTGTGGGCGAAGGGCCCATGACCAATCGTCGCGGTAGTCACGATCAGCTCGAATCGCGTCCTATGAGATCAAATCGTATTAACCGCGAAGAGTCAGATATTGCTTGCCTTTGTCCATCAATTCGACAAAACCATCCTCGTCGCCTGCTGCGACTACATCGCGAATCCGCTGCGACGCGTCGCAAAGGGCATCGAGCGGCGCAAGTCCGAACTTGTTGAGATTCTGGATCTCAAAATAGAGGTGCGGATTGTCCTGTGCAACTGCCGCAGACACGAGCAGCTGCGAATCAAACGTCGTCGACGACATTTTTGCCAGCTTGGGAGCTGCTTCACCGCTCTCTGCTAGCGCAGTAAAGAAAGCGATGTTCAACGCATGCGACAGTCCAAGCACATAGGAAATCACCCGATCATGATCGTCCAGGCCCATGTCGAGTTGCTCAACCATTGTTGCGGCAAACAGATCTTTTGCCGCAGCTGTCGCTGCTTCCGAACCAACGTCACAAAAAATCAGGTGTCTGCCGGAAAGGAGTCGCGTATCCGGGCCATACATGGGGTGTATTGACGTAACCCGGCAACCCGCTTTACGCAGCTCCTGCAGGCCATCGATCAGCGGCGTCTTGAGAGAACCGATATCGAATATAAGGCCTTTGGGCTTTAGCACAGCCAATTGCGCAAGAATTCTTCCGGATACGGCAAGCGGCGCTGCAACTACGATCACGTCGTAGTCGACACCCGCGCTGGTCCATTCCTGATAGCGCCCGGGCCCGTCTTCAACGCCAGGATCCGCAATGGTGGTTGCGTAACCCTGAGATGCAAAAAAGTTGGCAAACCAACGGCCCATTTTGCCGGCGCCACCGATGACCAGGACACGACGACCATCTCCCTTACCCTCGGCAATCACGCGGTCCCGCTCCTGCGTGGCAAGCGACGAACGAATGAGTTGGCGCAAAATATTTTCGGCGAGATCAGGATCAATGCCCAGATCACCGGCCTGAGCGCGACCCATATCCAGTACGTCTTTTTCTCTGGCGTAGTCGCGCGTGCCGGTGCCGCTGGTTAGCTTGTTCCGTCCTATCTCGCCAACAAGGCGCTGGCGTTCAGCTATTATCTCGAGCAGCTGCTTATCAACTGCCGACAGGTTGTTGCGTAGTTCGTCGAGGCTCATCAGGTTCGTCTTGGGTATCCGCGGTGCGACAAGCCTGTAGTTTGCCGGAGACCCCCAAGACGGAGCAAGCCGGGTGTTTCAAAAACAGCCGGCTTGCGCCTCAATTAGTGGCGCTTGCTGCGGTGGCGAGCCCTGTCTTTGTCGCGATTACCGGAGTAACGGGACCAGGAATCAGCATAGGCACTACTCCCGCGGTTGCGTTGGTACCAATCGCTACTGTGATAGTCGCGATATGCGTATGAGTTCTGGTAGCGTCGCGATGCATAGTAACGATCCCACCAGAAACCCTGATACAGCTCGGACCAACTCACATAACGATTGTCTTTCAGCGGCGAGCGCTTGTACCACCACTTAAAAGAGTCATTGTGCTTCAGCCAGGATGGCGTGTTTCTGCTGCGCTTGGCCCCTGATCGGTGTTCACCGGGCTGATCGTAGGCATTGCGCACAGCTTCATGTGCCGCCGCTGGCATTGCGTCAACCAGCAGCAGCGTGCCGGCAACGATAATCGCACTAATAATGTGTTTCATAGTGATCTCCTCAGGTACGGATGTGGGGCCAGATTAGGGCTGGCCCGGTGAACCGAACGTGAACACAAGTATTTGTTTTGATTAATTTTATGAACGAATCATGAACACCTTGCCTGACCCGGATCGTCGTCAGGGCTGTCGCCGCTCGTACAATCGTGCGAACATTCGCGGTCACATTAAATTGTGATCAGTTAGTACCTGTCCAGAATAGACCTTTTCTGGACGGGTTCTAGCTCGGCACAGGGATGTGCCGACATTTCGGCGGCGTTAGCCGTTGAAATGAAAGGCTTTTGGAAATCGCGTTTTCAAATGCCGAGTCCGGATTGGCCAGGACGGCCAATTCCGGACAAGAACTAGTTACGACTAACGATCAATTACGGAGCTCAGATGCAATGAAGACACGTGCCGCAGTCGCCTGGGAAGCAGGCAAACCACTCGAGATTGAAATGCTTGATCTGGACGGTCCCAAGGCCGGTGAAGTCTTGCTTCGAAATGTCGCAACCGGCGTCTGCCATACCGACGCCTTTACCTTGTCGGGCGAAGATCCGGAAGGAATATTTCCGGTAGTTCTCGGGCACGAAGGTGGTGCGATTGTCGAGGAAATCGGTGCCGGCGTGTCTTCACTTAAAGTCGGTGATCACGTTATTCCGCTGTACACACCGGAATGCGGAGAGTGCAATTTTTGTACTTCGGGCAAGACCAATTTGTGTCAGGCGATTCGCAGCACACAAGGTCAGGGCCTGATGCCTGATGGCACATCGCGTTTCTCACTAAATGGCAAGACGGTCTACCACTACATGGGAACGTCGACATTCAGCGAATACACCGTATTGCCTGAGATCGCTGTAGCCAAGGTCAATTCTGCAGCACCCCTGGAAAAAATCTGTCTGCTCGGATGTGGTATCACAACGGGTATTGGGGCTGTATTGAATACGGCCAATGTTCAGCCCGGTGACACTGTTGCGATATTCGGCCTTGGCGGTGTTGGTTTGAGTGCGATTCAGGGTGCAGCAATGGCGAAGGCCGGCCGCATCATCGCGATTGATATTAATCCGGGCAAATTTGAACTCGCTGAACAGCTTGGTGCAACTGATACTGTGAATCCTAAAGACTATGACGCGCCAATTCAGGACGTTATTGTGGAATTGACCAATGGTGGAGTCGACTTTTCGTTTGAGTGCGCGGGCAATGTCAATTTGATGCGATCGGCTCTTGAATGCTGCCACAAAGGTTGGGGCGAGTCGGTCATTGTCGGCGTCGCCGGAGCCGGGCAGGAAATTTCAACGCGGCCGTTCCAGCTGGTAACGGGTCGCGTCTGGCGAGGCACGGCTTTCGGTGGCTGCAAGGGTCGTTCGCAGTTGCCGGGATTGGTCGATCAGTACATGGACGGTGCTATCAAGATTGACGAGTTCATCACCTACACGATGCCGCTCGACGATATCAACAAGGCATTCGATCTGATGCACGAAGGTAAGAGTATTCGTACGGTCATTCATTTCTGATCGAGAGAGTCAATCAGGTGGGGCCAGCACCGTTACACATTTTCGAGCCGTCGTGACCAGAGTTGCGGTCGCTACGACCTCTCAACTTGCCGCCGACGCAGCATCAGAAGTTGCCGCATTGGGTGGCAATGCGGTCGACTGTGCGCTCGCGGCGGCCCTGTTAACGATGAACACCGAACCGGGCGTTTGCGCGCTCGCCGGCAGTGCATTCGTTACTATCTGGGTGCCAGGAAAGGACCCGGTTACCATTGACGGCAACGCCACCGTCCCCGGCAGTGGATTGGCGGGCGACGAGCGCGGTCAGGGTGCGGTTGCCGTTAACATGGACTACGGCGGTGGCATAGAAACGCTCGTTGGCCCCGGGTCCGTCGCTGTCCCAGGCTCACTGGCAGCGCTGGAAAAAGCCTGGAAGAAATACGGTCGAGCGCGCTGGTCGGAGATTTTCGCGCCGACTATTACCGCGACACGAGTTGGATTCCCATTACCTGCGGCTTGTCACTACTACCTCAATTATTCAGGCGACTGCATATTTGAACGTAGCGACGACGGTCATAGCGCTTTGCACACTGAGGGCGGCGCATTGCGACAACCCGGCAGCCAGATAATGGTGCCGCATCTGGCAGACTCGCTGGCGGCGATCGCCGCTGAGGGAGCCCGCAGCTTTTATACCGGCGACCTTGCCAAGAGTATGGTCGCCCATGTTCGTGAAGGCGGCGGCATGCTAACAGCCGCGGACCTTGCGAATTACGAGGCAATCGAACGAGCCTCGCTGACCGTCAACGTTGGGCCATGGACGATTGCCAGCAATCCGCCGCCCGCTATTGGCGGTGCCGTGCTTGCCGCGATGTTGCTGGCCTGTGCGGATCTGCCAGCAAAAAAATGGAACAGCGATTCGCTGGCTGCTTTGATCAAAGTCCAGCGTGCGGCTCTGAGATATCGCAAAAAGAATCTCGACCTCGCTGTCGACGTTGGCACCGAGGCGAAACAACTGCTGCGGCTGGCGCGCAATCAACAATTGGTATCGCAGTGGACATCGGCATCTACAGTACATACGTCAGCCGTTGACGAAGCCGGAATCGGTTGCGCCATCACCGCCTCGTCGGGCTATGGATCCGGAGAAATGCCAGCGGGCACCGGCCTCTGGCTTAACAATTGTCTCGGCGAGCTGGAGCTGAATCGACGTGGCTTGCAGGCGGGCCCGACGGGGGCACGATTACCATCAAATATGGCGCCCAGTATCGCGCGTCGCGATGGCAGGGTAATGGCCGTAGGATCGCCGGGCGCCAGCCGAATTACAACGGCGATGCATCAGTTCTTCGTCAACAGTCTGCAAATGGAGATGTCACTATCAGCGGCGGTATCCCAACCGCGGCTGCATATAGATACCGATGGCGAAACAGATCAACTCATGGCCGAAGCAGGGCTGGACCTGCCAGACCTCGATATTCCGGTAAGAACCTATCCGGAGCTCAACATGTATTTCGGGGGCGTCGGCGCCGCAAGCTATGATGCTCAAGCCGGCTTCGAGGTCGCGGCTGATCCGCGGCGCGAAGGTGGCATTCACATTTGCGACGGGTGATCCCGGGTCGTCCCTTTGATAACCTCCGCATCACGTCGGAATAAATCAACGGCACATGTTCGAAACTCGCCCTGTTTGGGATGGACGATGTTTGGAACGGACAACGCTTGGAATGGACAATGTTCGGCATAGACAATATTTGGAATAGATAATGAACAACCCTTATCTTGAGTCGCGACTACCGGCCGTTCTGCCAACGGACCCGATGCATTGGGCCGAAGCGTGGCTTGCGGAGGCAACCCAACAGGGGGTGCGCCGAAATCCGAATTCGATGACCTTCGTGACCTCCAGAGCTGACTCTCAACCGGCAGCCAGGGTGGTTCTTTGCAAGGAGTTTGTTGCCGACCCCGGCTACGTCGTGTGCTACACAAACTACGAGTCGGACAAAGCGCGTGAAGTCGAAGCCAACCCCAATGTTGCCCTCTTGTTTCACTGGGATGGGCTCGGTCGGCAGGTTCGCATTGAAGGCGAAGCGCTACGCTCGCCCGAGGCCGAAAGCGATGCCTATTTTGCCAGTCGCGACTGGGGCAGCCAGCTGGGTGCCTGGGGGAGCGATCAAAGTTCGCCGCTCGAATCACGTGCGGCACTGGTCGCGCAGGTTGGCAGGCGTGCTGTGAAGCTTGGCGTCAAAGTTGCCGCGAATTTGCAGTCTATTGCCGGTAAGGATCGACCTTTGATTACCAGGCCACCGCACTGGGGCGGCATTCGCATCTGGGCACGCCGGATTGAGTTGTGGATCGAGGGGTCAGACCGCATACACGACCGTGCGCGCTGGGAACGTAGCCTCGAGCGTGAATCGGCACATTCATTTTCTGTAGGCGCCTGGACTGGCACACGCCTGCAACCCTGATCGAGTCTGATTACTGCATGAGCTCACGCAATTCATGAACCAATGGCTTCCGGAAAAGCGGATCGATTGTCCGTTCTGCGGAGAAAAAATCGTCGTCGTTATCGATACGTCAGCGGGCTCGCAGTCCTATGTCGAAGATTGCCAGGTTTGCTGCCAGCCGATGCAAATCACCGTCGAAGCTGATGACGGTGTACTGCAGTCAATTTATGTTGAGCGGTAGCCCACATATTTCACCAAGGCGGCAACCGGCTTATAGGAGCCGATTGATAACTCGCGATTTATTGTCGCCATGGCTGACAAAGTGCTGCGCACATTTTGTCATCGCCGTCCGAGTCCTCACCCAGTATCCGCGATCCTTGGTGAAATATGCAGGCTAAATTGTTGATTCGAGGCACTGCCGTCGCACTGCTCGTTCTTGCGAGTGCAGCCCAAGCTCAGGTAACCCTGAGCCAGGGTACCAATTTTTCGGTCGATGCCGCCGTGGACGGTCGGCTTGCGATCGACTTACTGGGCGGAATCTGGATCGTTCCGGCAAGAGGCGGTTCAAGCAGCGCTATTGACATCGGCTTGCTCCCCGCACGCCGGCCCAAGTGGTCGCCGGATGCGTCAGCCATCGTTTATCAAGCGCGCGCGGGAAATCAGGATCGCTTGTGGTTGTATGACTTCGCGGACGAAACCGCGAAAAATATCAGCGCTGGAAAGTATTTTGATCAACACCCGGAATGGCATCCCGACGGCAATCGAATCGTCTTTTCATCGGACCGCGCCGACACAGGATTCGATCTTTGGGAAATCGATTTGCCGTCGCAACTGAGCTGGCGGATCAGCCATCAGGCGGGAGACGAATCTGAACCTGCCTGGTCGGCCGATGGCCGCGATCTTGTCTACATCCATCATCTCGATGAACAGTGGTCCGTGATGCTGCGCCGTCTCGGCCAACCGGATGAAACGTTGCTGACATCGTCGACACAACTATCATCGCCCGCATGGCGACCAGACGGTAGTTTGATTACATTTCTTCGTCACAATAACGAAGGCCTGTCGATCGACATGATTATTCTGTCGGAACCGACACTGGTTCGCGAGCTAATCAGCAACGAAGATTTTTTCGTCGCTCCGGTAGCATGGCTCGATCGACAGCAGATGCTCTACACGGCGGACGGGGTAATTCGCAAACGGCCATTCAACTCGTGGAAGTCGACCACCGTGCCTTTCCGTGCAACCGTTCGCAAAAAAGAACCCTCCCGAGCAGTCGCACGAGTGCAGCGCGAGTTAACTGCGATTGACGTGCCGGACAGTGTGCTTGTGATTCGGGTTGCGCGCCTGTTCGACGGACTGAGCGCAACCTACCACCAGAATCAGGACATCGTCATCCAGGATGGCAGGATCAGTGCCATTGAGGATCAGCGTGAACGGCCGGGTATGGTAGTGCTTCAGTTGGGCAACCTCACCGCCTTGCCCGGCTTCATTGACAGTTATGCCGCCCTCCCTGACGAAGTCGATGAGATGCTCGGTCCCTTGTTACTTTCCTACGGCGTCACGACGATCGTTGCGGACAAAGATAACTCGCCGGCGTTGAACGAGCGGTGGTCGGGAAGAGAAGTGCCCGGTCCGCGAGTGCTTGCCGCGAAAGATCTCTTCGATTTGCAGACAGGCGATGCAGCGCCGTGGCTTATAACAATTTCCGGCGACATAACAGTCGGCACCGACAGTCGTGACAGCGTCACCCACTGGCAATCGTCAGGTGTGCCGGTGCTGGCAGAAAACTGGCAGGTTGGCATTGGATCAGGCGCATCGATGCTTCTTGGTGTCGACACGGCGCCGGCTTCACCTGGCGGCCAGCGGTATAGCGACATTCAACTAAGCAACGGATCGAGGCCGGTAACGATTGTTTCCGGACTGGCCGATGCCCGCACTCCGGGTCTGGCGCAACTACTACAATCCAGACAAGCGCAATATCTTCCACCGCACGACCCACTTGTTCGACGCTTTAGCACGCAACCACAATTGTCGAAGTCCTCCGCCACGATGGTGCTTGGCAGCAAACCCAATGGGCTTCCGCCAGGTATCGCATTACATGCAGAGTTTCGTGCGCTCGCGCAAGCAGGACTAAAAAATGTGCAAATTCTGCGCGCGACCGGCGCCAATGCGTCCGGCGCTCTCGGTCTCGGCGCACGACTTGGGCGAATCGTCGTCGGTGGAGAAGCGGATATCGTGCTCGTCCATGGCGACCCACTGGCCGATATCATCGACACCCGGAAGATCGCCGGAGTCGTTCGAAATGGTCGATTTTTCAGCATCAATGGGCTCATAGAACGAGCCGCAAAATCCGGCAATTAGCCGCGCGAACGAGGAAACTGGCTCTCCCGACCTGCAAATCGTCGAATATTTTGACAAAGTGACCAATATTTCGCGTTAAATCAGGCGAAATCGCCGAATTAGACATAATAAGACCGGGCTCGCTCTGCGCGTAAAACGAGCGCGAGTCGAAAAATTTCCATAATTATTCTATTTATCGGTAAGTTAGATGATCGACGTTTCGACTCGACAAATGCGTACCGAGCAAACTATGTCGATTATCTTTACAATTATCGGTGATATCAGGTCGTCGTTGAACTTTACCCTGTGCTAAATCTTTGAATTCGTAGCCGCTGCCGCAGCGTTGGCACAAGATTTGCTTTTATAGCTCTGCCCAAGCGAAGTGTAGCTGCACTCGGTAACGCTAAAAGGATGCTTACAGGATTTAGACGCCAGAAGAATAATAACTACAAAAACAATAAGATCCAGATCCAATTAAAATAAAATATCTGTATCCAGTTATCGAATTTCGCAGTTACCTCTTTTGAAAAAAAGAGAATTTGGCCCCGTCGCAATTGCCGCGGGGCCTTTTATTGTCCGCGGGGTTTCTGCTGATGATGCACTAGCCTGAATATTTCATGAGTGGACGGGACTGTCGGTTTCTGTGCCGGCACAGGAAGCGACAGCCCGGCAGGCGCATATTGTTACACTTCGATACCCGCCAATAGAGTGTTAACCGTTTCATTCATCTGCGATTGTCACCGCTGATAGCCGGCACTCATGAAATGTTCGGGCTACGCTCAGCAATGTGGCACTTTGCAGCTATCTCAATGTCACAACAGCAGCAACAGCCAATCTGGAGCCACGATGAAAACCAAATTCATGCAACTTGCCCTTGTCCTTTTCATTTCTGCGTGCGGACAACCGACTGCGGAAGCTCCGGTCGATCAAGCAGCGTCAGCAGCGCTCGAAATCGATGTTTCGATTTATGCCGAAGCGCTTGCGAACCCGGCTCGACCGGAGGCAGATCGGGACCGCGATGCGAGCCGAAAGCCGGCCGAGGTTCTCGAATTCTTCGGCATCGGACCTGGCATGGCAGTTCTGGATATGTATTCCGGTGGTGGTTACTACGCTGAAATCCTGTCGTCCGTCGTCGGTGCACAGGGCAGGGTGGTTGCACAATCAAGCAAACCCTATCTGACTTATGTTGGCGAGGAATTCGAAATTCGTCACGCAGACAATCGACTCGCGAACGTAGATGTGCTGATGGCAGAAAACAATGAATTGGCACTCGATGCAGATCAATTCGATGCCATAACACTGATTCTTTCCTATCACGATATCTATTATGAAGACCTGAGTATTGAATGGCACATGACGGATGGCCCAGCTCTTCTGGCCGAACTCATTAAGAGCCTGAAGCCGGGCGGCATCCTTGGGATCGTCGACCACTCAGCAATGGCAGGCACGCCCAGCGAAACAGGCGGTACGATTCATCGAATTGACGTGGCACTTGTTATTGGCGAAGTGCAGGCGGCGGGTTTCGAGCTTGTAGCGAGAAGCGATATTCTGCGCAATCCCGACGACGATCTGCAAGTGTCGGTGTTCGCACCGGAGGTCCGGGGCAAGACCGATCGGTTCGTTTTGCGATTCCGCAAACCCTACTAGTACAGCTCTTGCGCATACACCGGCACCTTTCATTCCGCTTGCAGTTGCGCAGATCCGGTTTTAGTCTGGCAAGCGACGTCACGCGGAGAATGGTCATGCAACGTATACCCGCTCTTATCCTGTGTTTGCTGCTTGCGGCATGCACGCCTGAGCCAGCCAATATTGAAGAGGCCAGCATTGCAGATCTGCATGATCAGATACAACGCGGCGAGCTGAGTTCGGAACAGCTGGTCAACTGGTATCTCGACAGAATAGAGGCTATCGATCGCAGCGGCCCGCGGTTGAATTCAATTATCGAACTCAATCCCGATGCACTGCAGATCGCGCGTGCGCTGGATGAAGAATGGAAAGAGTCGGGTCCACGCGGCCCGATGCACGGCATACCGGTTGTCCTCAAAGCTAATATCGATACGGCCGATCGGATGCATACAACGGCAGGTTCCCTCGCACTCAAAGAGCATATTGCCAATAGTGATGCTTTCCTGGTAAGCCGCTTACGTGGCGCGGGCGCTATTATTCTCGGTAAGTCCAACCTCAGCGAATGGGCAAATTTTCGATCCGAGCATTCGTCCAGTGGCTGGAGCAGCATTGGCGGGCAAACAAAAAATCCTTATGACATCGTCCGCAATCCCTGCGGATCATCAAGCGGCTCCGGCGTCGCCGTAGCGGCAAACCTGACGACAGTGGCGATCGGCACGGAAACCAACGGCTCGATTGTTTGTCCAGCAGGTATTAACGGGATCGTTGGTATCAAGCCAACGATGGGCATCGTTAGTCGTGGCGGCATCATTCCGATTGCACACAGTCAGGACACGGCCGGCCCGATGGCCAAAACGGTACGCGATGCGGCGATCTTGCTCCAAGCAATGACCGGCATCGACCCGAGTGATTCTGCCGCTCCGTCTATCGCGGCAATCGACACGAATTACACCGCCAATCTGACCGCAGATGGTTTGCGTGGCAAGCGCATTGGCGTGATTCGCAGCTATTACGGAGCTGGACAGTTCCCCGAGATCGAAGCCATTCTGGATGCCAGCATCGCCGCGCTGACTGCGGCCGGTGCCGATATCGTCGATCCGATCGAGATCGATCTGGACGGTGTCGGAGATGCCTCCTACGAAGTTTTGCTGTACGAGTTCAAAACCGACCTGGCCAACTATCTTGAGAAATCCGGCGCACCCATCCAGACGCTGGCTGACGTAATCAGCTTCAACGAGGCGAACGCAGCGATCGCGATGCCGATTTTCGGACAGGATATTTTGGAGTTGTCTGAAACAAAGGGTCCATTGACCGACGAGGCCTACCTCGAGGCACTACGCACCAGCAAACAAGAAGCAATCAGCGGTCTCGACAATGCGTTCGCAGAGCACCAACTTGATGCACTGATTGCCCCAACCAACGGTCCGGCATGGATGACCGATCATGTAAACGGGGACAATTTCAGCGGCGTGAGTAGTTCTTCGTATGCTGCAGTATCGGGTTACCCATCCATTACCGTCCCGGCAGGCCACGTATCCGGTTTGCCCATTGGCCTGTCTTTCATCGGGCCTGCTTACAGCGAAAAAGTGCTGATCGAAATTGCCTACAGCTTCGAACAAATGACCGGCGCTCGACACCCGCCCGACCTCGAATGACGGGTTTCACAGAATAAACGCATAAAACCGGCCATCGCCCTGTTTTGCGAACTGGTCAGCGGCTCGACGCCGAAATTGCTGGCCTAATCGATCCTATGTTCAAAGCAATTCGCATTTCGATCCTGTTGTTGATTTTGATTTTCGTGGTACTCAACACCTGGCTGAGCCAATCCCGCAGTACGGACTGGAATAACAGCTTGTGGATCAAGATTTACCCGATCAACGCTGATGGCAGTGATGCGAGCTTGAAGTACATTGCTTCACTGAACAGTGAAGTATTTGCCCAGGTTGAGGCTTTTATTGCCAAAGAAGCCGAGCGCTACGGAATATCGCTGGACCGACCGCTTCGAGTAGAATTCGGGCAGCTGGTGACCGAGCAACCGCCGGCAATCGACGTCGATTCGGGCATGTTCGGCGTCATGCTCTGGTCACTGAAAATGCGCTGGTGGGCGTCAGGCGTTACTGATGATCAGGATCGGATCGAACCCGACGTACGAATATTCGTGCGCTATCACGAACCGGAATATGGCTTCTTGCTCGAAAACTCGGTCGGCCTGCAAAAAGGCATGGTTGGCGTTGTGAATGCATATGCCAGTCGCCGCAACGCAGGCAACAATAATGTCATTATCGCGCATGAATTCCTGCACACACTTGGCGCTACCGACAAGTATGAGCCCGCGAGCGGGCAGCCGAACTACCCGGACGGGCTTGCCGAACCCGATCGATCACCGTTATATCCGCAACGATTTGCGGAGATCATGGGCGGGCGTATCGCACTGGCCGCAGATGATGCCGTCGTTCCGAAAAGTCTTAAGTACGCGCTCATCGGACCCATTACCGCGCAGGAAATCGGGCTCACTGACTAGCCCGAACATTTCATGAGTGGACGGGACTATCGGTTTTTGTGCCGAGTGCAGCGCGTTTGATCGTGCGAGAGACATAGCAGGGACTACGTATGGAGCAGGATCGAACGCGATGTGCCGGCACAGAAAGCGACAGCCCGGCAGGCGCATATCGTTACACTTCGATACCCGCCAATAGACCGTTAAACGGCTGAGTCATCTGCTATTTTCATAGCTGATAGCCGGCACTCATGAATTGTTCGAGCTAGCAGGTTCTGTTAGGTTACTTTTTCTTGAGCGACGGCTGAGCTACGCTGCGCGGATGCTCAGCAACGATCCGCCTCGGCTCACCTGTGACAACATTCGCGTCAGCGTGCCTGGCCGGCTGCTGATTGATGCGCTATCGCTTGACGCCAGGCAAGGCGAAGTGGTCGCAATCCTTGGGCAAAATGGTGTCGGGAAAACCTTGCTGCTACTGACGCTCGCAGGTCTGCGCAAACCGGATACGGGAAACGTCACTTTATTAGGCAGCGATATCTCTGCTATGCCGCGGCAGATAATCGCGCGACACCTCGCCTTGTTGCCACAGGTCACCGACGACATATTTCCGGCATCTGTTCTCGAAACTGCCCTGATTGGCCGCCACCCGCACATTGACAGATTCAGTTGGGAATCGGCCGAAGACTATGCGCTTGCCAATACCTCGTTGCGGACCATGGGCCTTGGCGATTTGACCCATAGAGACGTCATGACTTTATCGGGAGGCGAACGAAGACGGCTCGCTGTCGCGCAGACCCTGACTCAGGCTCCGGATGTTTACCTGCTCGACGAACCTACCAATCACCTCGATCCACAACACCAACTGGACGCACTACGCGTTTTCCGAGCCGCCGCGAATAACGGTGCGACCGTTATCACCAGCCTGCACGATGTGAACCTCGCGGTACGTTATGCAGACAAGTGTCTGTTGCTGTATGGCGATGGGCGCTGGGAGCTCGGCAGTTCTGACGAGATCCTGACCGAATCCAGATTGAGCGAGCTCTACGCAACGCCGATGGAGGGCATTGCCTGGCGCGGGCGGAGGTTGTTTGTCGCGGCCGACGAGCCCGCGGCCGCTAGCCCGAACATTTCATGAGTGCCGCGCTCATCAGCCAGAACACAATCGCAGATGACTCAAACGGTTACACTCTCCATGCCCGCATCGAGTGTAACCGAATTGCGCCTGCCGTGGCTGTCGCTCCACTCATGAAATGTTCGGCTAGCAATCTTTTGCGAAACACGGCATTTCGGCGGGCTGCTACGTAACGTGTCCCTGCAATAGCTCCAGATATTGGCTGTGCAACGACGGATTGGCGGCCAGCACCGAGCGAATCTCAAGATCTGGCGCCGCACCATTCAGGTCAGTAAAAACGCCACCTGCTTCGGTTACGATAATTGACAATGCAGCGATATCGAGAATATTGACGTCCGACTCGATAACCGCCTCAATTTTTCCCGCTGCCAGAAGATGATAGTGGTAGAAATCGCCGTAGCCGCGAATTCGATCAGCGCGCGCGACGATGTCGCCCAGCCGGGCCCACCCTGCAGTCACCGCGAGAGATTTCAGGTTGCCCGTCGATACGGCGGCCCGATCCGGATGCGAAATATCACTCACTGCCAGTCGTTCTCCGTTCAGCCACGCGCCTTGACCTTTTTCGGCACACACCAGCTCGTCGAACATCGTGCCACTTGAGACACCCAGTATGATCTCGCCCTGATACATCAGCGCGATCTGCGTTGAGAAGAACGGGTATTGCCTGACAAAGCCCTTGGTGCCATCGATGGGATCGACAAGCCACAAGTATTCAGCATCTGCCCGCGTCTGCCCGGTTTCCTCACCATAAAAACCATGCTCAGGAAATCGCTCGAGAACAATGCGGCGAATCTCCTGTTCGCATTCGACATCGGCCTGAGTAACAGGTGTCATATCTGCCTTTGTGGTCACAGTGAAATTACCGGCGAAGTATCGTCGGCTGATGTCCGCCGCGGCACGAGCTGCTTGCACAGCGATGACTAGTTGTTCCGACGCGTTTTCTGGAAAAGGTGAGTTCAACGTATCTATCCTGCGGGTCAGCCAAGACGAGCCGCGCCACTATGGCCGCTAGTCACCGAAGACTCAAGAGGCATACGCATTGCTTGACTGGGCTCTGACGGCTGCCTATCGTAGTTCGACAACACTTTGCAGCAAACAGGGTTCGACGCAAATGGGGCACCGGCTAAGTAAAATCTATACGCGGACCGGCGATGACGGCACCACCGGTCTGGGTGATGGGAGTCGCGTTGCCAAAGACAGCGTTCGTGTTGAGGCCTTCGGTACCGTCGATGAGGCCAATAGCGCGATCGGCGTAATTCTTGGCAATTCGTCCGTCCCCGATAACATTCGTACATGCCTTATCGAGGTGCAGCACGACCTGTTCGAGCTAGGCGGTGAGCTCTGCATTCCGGGACACAGCGCTGTCACGCAGGACTTCATTGACAGACTGGAAGATGAACTGGACAAGCTGAATCATGACCTGCCGGCGTTAAAGGAATTTATTTTGCCTGGCGGAGGACCCGCGGCAGCGGCGTGTCACCTCGCGCGAACAATAGTCCGGCGTGCCGAACGTCGTGTTGGCACGCTTGCGAGCAGTGAATCTGTAAGACCAGAGGCATCCCGATACCTGAATCGGCTGTCAGACCTGTTGTTTGTTATTGCTCGCGTGCTCGCTCGCAGCGAATCGGGGCAGGAAGTTCTGTGGAGCAGGGATCGAAGCTGAACATCGATCAACTCTGCACATCGTATCCCCACAGGTGCTTGCGCATCAACACTGCATCAGTCGGGCAAAGACCTGCGAATTCCGGCGTATTGGCAATATGTTCGGGAGCGATTTGACGATCGCAGGTGACATAGCCGAAGCCAGCAAAAAACCGATCTGCATCGATTGTCAGCAACCACAACTCTGTGATTCGCTGCGTCCTTGCCTGCAACTCAAGCGCATCGACCAGCGCATGCCCCAGCCCCAATCTGCGACAGGACGAATCCACGACAAGCGAGCGTAGTAAGCCGATGGCGCCGAATCTCTCCAGGCCGATAAGCCCGACAATTTTCGCGGCATGCTCCGCGACGAGAAAATCGTCCAGGTGTTCATCGGTAAGGTCGGCAACCGGTAGTCCGGCTGCGACCAGCAAGTTACAGGACGCATCAAGATCCTCCGGCATAGCAGTCCGAATTTCGGTATCGGTGGTCACTGCGCTGTTTTTGCCGACGTTTTTCGCTCGCGAGCTATTTGTAGCGCAGCGCACAATGCCTCGCCCGCGACTAGCAAACGCGTTGTTGCACGCCCAACTTCATCCGCTGGCATAAGGAAGTAATTCCCATACCTGTTAGCCGCGATATGCGGCCAACGTTCCCAGACAGTGAAAGCGTCTTCGCCAGCATCGGTGCTCGCCAGCATCACTTCCGGATCAAGTTCTATCACCGCTTCAACATCGACTGTCGGTGCCAGATCGCCAAGACTGGCAAAGACATTTGTGCCGCCACAAGTTTCGATCAGCTCACTGACATAGTGTTCGCCATTAACCGTGTATAAAGGTCGTTTGGAAATCTGATAGAACACACGCAGCGAGTCGTCAGCGCGATATCGATCCGCTAATGACTGCAGCCCTTGCCTGTAAGACTTTGCGGCCTGAGCAGCTTGTTCCACATGACCGGTCAACTTGCCTATCCGCACCAGCGCCGCTGCGATGTCGTCAAGACTGCGGGTACGAATCACTTCGACCCGATAGCCCGCTCGGGCAAGTTCATCGACGATGTGCGCCGGCGTACCACTTTGCCAGACGAGCAACAGATCCGGCTGCAACAGGGCCAACTGCTCCTGATCGATCATGAAGGCATCGCCGACCAGCGGCAGACTCAACGCCTCAGCGGGGTAATCCGAGTAAGCACTAACGCCGACCAGACTCGCGCCAGCACCGGCATCAAATACCAATTCGGTGAGATTGGGCGCCAACGTGACAATGCGGGTGGCAACGGTGTGCGAAACGTCCGCTTGCTCAGGTTCACTGCACGCAACCAGCCAGAAACAAAGGACGATGACTATTCGGGCACCAAAATGCCCTGCTCTCATACAGACGCGCCGTACAAAGTCATCGCGGCGATAATGACGAACCAGATCAGCAAGAGGCGGAACACGAGCCGATTTGCGGCTGTTGCGCCGCGCACACCTCGTGCAGTCAGGTCTTCGCCATCTTCTTCATGCAGGGCAAGTGCGCCAACACCAACCCTGGCGAGCAAATCCTCACTGTACCGGGACGGCACGTTGCTGCCTGCATCGGAAGGCGCACGCCAGGCTGCAAGCGCTGCGTCGAAGTGTCCGGCCACTGCATAGCCAATCGCCGTGAGTCGTGCCGGTATCCAGGCGAGCAAACCATGCAACATCACCGCAGCATCGCGAATTTGAGCCGATGTACCGTCCGCTTCCTCGTTGCGTGCGGCGCAAAACACCGCTCGACGACGGATCAGGTCGGTAACCCGGTATGCCCACGCCCCCAAAGGACCTAAAAATACGAACCAGAAGACCACAGCGAACAATCGATTATTGGCCTGCACACAGACAGCTTCCTCCACCAGTCGAATTCGCTGCAGCGGATCACTTGGCAAGTCACCTTCGACAATCGCCCTGGCCGTTTGCTTAATCAGCTCGTCATCGTCCGCTTCCAGTGCCGCGCAGTAGTCATTGACATCCTCGCCAATGTCTTTCGGGCCAAGTGAGAAAAACAACACGAAAATTGCGAGCAGCAGATACGGAAAGCCCAACAACGTGTCGCCGAGGCTGAACGTGATAATGAACACAGGTAGCGCGAGCAATGCCGCCAGAATGAAAATAGGAATCAAAGCAGGCCAGTTCGCGAAGCGCTCAGCCACCCTGAATCCGGCATCGATTATTCGATCGAGCCAACGCAAGCGCCGCACATGGAACAGTTGTGTCGCGGCTCGTTCAATGATCAGGCCGATCAGCAGTGCAATCAAATTCATTGTTAACAGCTCGTTCGTCTTGAAGAAGTATCATCGCCCGCCTCCGGGCGCTCAACGCGGAGTCCATCATACAATCGCAGCCAGTCAAAAGCAGGACCTGGATCGGTTTTTCGGCCAGGTGAGATGTCGCTGTGCGCGGCGATTTCGCGCGCAGACATGCCCGGATAGGCCAGCAATATCGCGTTGATGACTGCAGCCAGCATGCCGTACTGGCGGTCGTCGTATGCAATATCGTCTTCACCCTCGAGTTCGATCCCAATGGAAAAGTCGTTGCATCGCGCTCGCCCGCGGAAGCTCGATTCGCCGGCATGCCAGGCACGGCGGTCAAACGGTACAAATTGCACCAGTTCGCCATCTCGCCGTATTAACAAGTGTGACGATACTTCGAAGCCGCGAATTTGCTCGAAGTACGGATCCGCCTCCCAGTCGAGGCAGTTCGTAAACAGTTGTTCAATTTCAGACCCCGAAAAAACACCCGGCGGCAGACTGATGCCGTGCACGACGATGAGATCAGGAACCACGCCGTCGGGCCTCTCATCCTGATTCGGGCTGTCGCACTGTCTGGCCGACTCGATTAGACCGTTTACACAAATTACGACAGGTGGCTCATTCATCTTGGGTAGCTACTCTGAAAGCTGGAGTTGCCTCGCCGGTGAGGAAAGACGATAGTCGTTGCTGTGGCCAGTGGCTGTCAACGCCCATTATCAAAACCAGGAAGTTCGATGCACCGTACCCGGCTTTTTCTGCGCGATGACCTCGCACCGCATACCGAATCGCAACTTGGCCCCGATGAGGCGCGTTACCTCGGTCGAGCGCTGCGTCTCAAGGCCGGCGATTCGCTGACAGTATTCAACGGTGCAGGCGGTGAGTATATCGCAACCATCGTGAGCATCGGGAAGTCGTCTTGCACGCTGGCTATCGGCGAGCGCATCGATACGGATACAGAATCGCCTCTCAAAGTACATCTGGTGCAAGGCGTATCACGCGGCGATCGCATGGATTTCGTTGTGCAAAAGGCGACTGAACTCGGCGTCAAACGAGTTTCTCCGGTCCTGACCGATTATGGCATCGTCAAACTTGATGTCGAACGCGCTGCAAGAAGGCGTGATCATTGGCAGAAAATCGCTGAGAGCGCTTGCGAACAGTCCGGGCGAATCCGGCCACCGCTGATCGACGCACCCGTTCCCCTGAAGAACTGGTTTGGCGGCAGAACGAAGGACGCCGACATCGATTTGATCCTTAGTCCCAGCGCCCAGCTGGGATTCGCATCGATTCCTGCACCGGCCACGAAAGTCTGTTTGTTAATCGGTCCCGAAGGCGGCTTCAGCGACAACGAATACGAGGATGCGAGGATCGCGGGTTGCACCGCAGTTTCGTTTGGCCCCCGTATATTACGTACCGAAACCGCCGCTGTGGCCGCAATAGCGGTAGCGCAATCTCTATGGGGCGATATAGGCTCTTAGCCCGAACATTTCATGAGTGGACGGGACTGTCGGTTTCTGTGCCGAGTGCAGCGCGTTTGATCGTGCGAGAGACATAGCAGGGACTACGGTTGGAGCAGGATCAAACGCGATGTGCCGGCACAGGAAGCGACAGCCCGACAGGCGAAATTGTTACGCTTCGATACGAGCTAATAGATAGTTAATCGTTTGATTCAACTGTGATCTTCATCGCAAATAGCCGGCACTCATGAAATGTTCGGGCTAGGCAGGTCAGGCTTGCAGCGTTTCTGTGATCAGCATGTCTTCAAGCAGCTCAAAGTTGGGAATCAGCGGAAACTCGTTGATCATCTTTACGCGGCAATGAATGGGCGCGCCTTCGGGCCAGTCTGCGGTCGTATCAAGCTTCAGCACATCGCGGTTGACCCGAACCAACTGCGGAAACCCTTGCGTAATTACGCCGAAGTAGCCCGACTTCAGTCTTCCTGTGCTGGACGTGAAGACCACAATTCGAGTTCGGCCCGTAGCAACCGGTACCTCTTTCCCCATCACCCCTTCGAACGAAACGACAGGCAACTGCCGGCCGTTCCAGTTGACGAGGCCCAACATCCAGTCGCGTGCACCGGCTTCCTGCACAGGTTTCGAAAAGCGTACGACTTCAGCCACGCAGGCGCGCGGCACAATCAGGCGATCGTCGGCCAAAGGCACGAGCAGGCTGTACAGTTCTTCTGCTGCAGAGGTCACGTCAGACTTTTTCCTTTTTCTTCCAGCAGCCGCTGAATCGCGTCAAGCAGCTGCGAGTCCTGGTACGGCTTACCCAGGTAGTCGTTGACGCCCAACTCGATTGCGCGCGCACGATGTTTATCGCCAACGCGCGAGGTAATCATGATTATAGGTACATCCGATACTCTGTCGTCGCTGCGTACATGCAACGCGAACTCGTATCCGTCCATTCGTGGCATGTCGATATCCAGCAGAATAATGTCCGGCTTGTGATCCTGTAGCACGCTGATCGCATCCAAGCCATCCTTAGCCGTAACCACTCGCATGCCGTTGCGGTGCAGGACGCGTTCTGTTACGCGTCGCACGGTAATAGAATCATCAACAACCAGCGCAAGCGGGCGATCGTCGACCGGCGTCGGCACCACATTCTTGAGTTCGACGACCGGCGCGCCCGTTCTTATCAGCGCAGCAATATCAAGAATCAGGACGATGCGACCATCGCCGAGAATCGTTGCACCCGATATGCCGCGAATACTTGTCAGCTGTGGTCCGACCGACTTGACGACAATTTCACGACTCGCGAGCATTTCATCGGTCAGCAAGGCGGCCGAATACTCGCCTGCCTTGACCAGGATGACCGGCACAAATGCTTCGTCCTCGGGCAATTGCGCGGCCTGGCCGCCAAGATACATACCAAGATGTCGGAATTTGTACGTCTGCTCACCATACTCATAACTGGGTTCGCTTTGGCTTAACAGACCTTCGAGCTCCCTGCGCGGAATCCGGGCGACACCCTCAACCGATGGCAGTGGGAGTGCGTAGACTTCATCGCCGGTGCGAATAATCAGCGCCTGGGTAATCGCAAGCGTGAACGGCAGGCGTACCGTAAAGTTCGTGCCTTGACCCGTTACCGAGGAGATTCGCAAAGACCCGCCGAGCTTCTTGATTTCGTTCGCTACGACATCCATGCCAATACCACGGCCAGCCGATTGAGTTACTTTGCTGGCCGTCGAAAAACCCGGAGTCAGGATCAGCTCCATGATCTCCTCATCCGAAACCTTGCTATCCGGCTGCAGCATGTCGAGCTCGTAAGCTTTTCGTCGGATCGCGTCAACGTTGAGGCCCTCGCCATCGTCCGCGATATCGATAACCATTTCTGAACCTTCACGACGCAGTCGAATCGTGATGCGACCCACGGCCGGTTTGTCTTCTGCCTGCCGATCGTCCGGAGCTTCGAGGCCATGCACGACCGCATTTCTCAGCATGTGCTCGAGTGGTGGTAGCATTTTGTCAAGAACCTGCCGATCCAGTTCGCCCGACGCGCCTTCTACAGCCAGTTCAGCACGCTTGCCAACCTCATCTGCCGACTGCCGGACCAATCGGGTCAGGCGTGGCACGTGGCGCTCGAACGGCACCATGCGAGTTCTCATCAAACCATCTTGCAACTCGGCCGTGACACGCGACTGTTGCACGAGTAGACCTTCCGCTTCCGCAGTAACGGACTGCAGGAGTTCTTTGAGGCTGACCAGATCACTGGCGGATTCGGCCAGTGCCCGTGACAATTGTTGGATGTTTGAGTAGCGATCGAGTTCGAGCGGATCAAAATCTCGAGCCACCAGGGTGTCCTGATGGCCATGCATGATTTGCGCCTCGGTTTCGATCTCGAGTTTGCGCAACTGCTCGCGTAGTCGGCTAATCGTTTGCTCAAGTTCGTCAATGTGAAAATTAACAGAGCTGACCTGCTGGCTAAGCCTCGAGTGGTAGATGCTGATCTCGCCCGCCGCATTCAACAGCTCCTCAAGCAGCTCGGCATCGATGCGTGCGAACTCCTGCCGTTGCTCTGGTTGGCGCAACGCAGCCGCTCGACCTGGCTCGGCATCGACGCTTGCCTTTGGCCTGGCCCTGACCTTTTTAGCCTTGGGTCGTTTTTTCGGTTCCGCCTCAGATTCTGGCTCTGGCTCTGTCTCTGGCTCGGGTTCGGGTTCGGGTTCGGGTTCGGGTTCGACAATGGGCTCCTCATCTGCCGGAGCATCGACTGCGGGTGACTTGCCAATTTCGGCCAACTCGCCCGCCAATGGCGTATCGACAATGACCATGCTCACCCTGTCTTCCGGCTCGATTGTAAATTCGCCTAGCACCGCTTCTTCAACGCCAGTCTGATCTGCGGCGACTTCCACTTCAGCGTCACCGGCAAATTCGAAACCGGAATTTGCCTGTTGAATTCGTTGCTCAAGTTCTGTGGCCGACTTAACCCCCCTACCTGCGATCACCGCATCTCGCATGCGATGCAGTTCATCGACACTACGCTGCAATAGCTCTTCGACCGCTGGCGTCACCTTGATTCGCTGTTGATCCACAGAGATCAACAGTGTCTCCAGCTCATGACTGAGGTTGCCCATCGCAGTGATGCCTGCCATGCGCGCGCCACCTTTCAAGGTATGCAGATGTCGCTTGAGTTCATCCATCGCTGGTCGCAATGTCTTGTCTTTGCACCACTCCAGCAATGCAGCGTCTACTGCCTCCAGTAGCTCAGCCGATTCCTCGGTGAAGATCGCTGCGATTTCAGCATCATATTCTGCTTCTTCGGGTGCCTCTTCGACAGTGGGTTCAGGAGCCACCGCCAATTCTGGCGTTTGCGCTTGCGTCGCTTCCACGTTGCCCGGTGGCTGCACAGCATCTGCAAGCAGCGCCAGATGCTCAATAAGAGCGGTGTAGTCAGCGCGCGTTCGTTCAGGCTTGTTGATGTCCGCAACAATGGTTGCTAATGCCCGAGCTGCGGCCCGCAGCCCGTCAAGACCCGACTTCTGAAAACCGATCTTGTAATCGTATACGCGCCGCACGAATCGATTGAGAATGCCGGCGACCGCCACACCACGTTCGACGTTGGCCATGTTCGCGCTTCCGTGCAGCGTATGGCACGCGCGATACAGCTTGTCGGTGACATCGAATGGCGGTTGATGGACCTCGCAGGCTTCGAGGTAGCTCGTAATAACCGACAAATGGCCAGCCGTTTCCTTGGAAAAAATATCGAGCAGAACAGGATCCATTTCGAGGCCTGGATCGGCTCCCTCTGCAACCGGTTTTTTCGTTGCTTTTATCGTTAGAACCGCTGCGTTCGGATCACCTGCAGCAAACGCGTTCGCTCTGGCGATAAGCAGGCTGATATCAGCGGCTGGCTCCGCTCCGACCTCAAGCTGTTCGACCAACTCAGGCACCGCGTCTGCAGCCGCAGCAATAAAGTCCATCATCGGCGGCGTACGCACCATCGTGCGATTGATCAACCGGTTCAGAAGATATTCAATAGACCAGCAGTATTCACCGATGCGTTCAGCACCAACCATACGACCACTGCCTTTCAATGTATGGAATGATCGCCTGATTGTGATCAGTACTTCCATATCATCGGGTGCTTCACGCCACGCCGGAATATTGCGTTTGATCGACGCGATTTCCTCTTTCGCTTCTTCGATAAAAATTTCGAGAAGTTCTGGATCGAGATGCTCCGCATCCTTTGCGATGACCGGTAGCAGCATGACTTCGGTTTCGAGCACCTGTGCTGCCACAGACTCTGCTTCCGCTTTTGCCGCGATTTCAGCCTGTACGATCTTCGTGGTAGCGGCAACCTGCGGTTCCCTGTCTGCATCCTGCATCAGGCGTTGTTCCAGATCGCGCAGCACAGTAAGGCAGGTCTCGGCATTGTCGAGCATGTACCAGGGCTCGGTACGGCCTGCTTTCACCGTTTCCATGTAGTACTCGATACTGACAATTGCGTCCGCGAGTCTATCGGTCTCTTTTTGCGTGAGGCGCGCCGGCCCGCCGCCGCGTAAAGTAAGCATGATCAACTGCCCGACTCGCTCGACCACCTCCATCGCGCGGGTTTTATTCAACATCATCAGGCCCGCTTTGATGCCGCGCACCAGCGACGGAATGCTATCCAGGCCCTGAGACCCCGCTTGAGATATCAGGCTCTGACTAATCGTTTCTTTGATGCGCGCGAGATTGATAATGCATTCACGCATGACTGACTCGGCGACCTGCTGGTAGTCAGCGGCCTCTTGCGGCGGCATCTCAGCCGTTTGCGCTCCCGTATCCGGGTCAGCCGGTGCGATGAGTCGCAACAACTGTTGATCGAGGCGATCTTCAACGCGTAACAGGGTTGAGGCGATATCCAAAATAACCTGATCATTGGCAACACCGCCACGCTTCACAACCGATTTCAAGCGCTCAATCTCACCTTCAATATTGCCACGTAGCTCGCCCAGCCCAAGCACGCCCAATGTGTCGCTGATTTTCTTCAGCAGCTCAAGTTGCGGCACCAGCTCCGAGGACTTATTCATGCCGGTGCGGACATAGATATCCAGCACATCCTTCACACGACCAAGATCTTCACGGATTGCCGCAGCAACCGTTTTCATCAAGTTGACGCTCGGGGCCGACAGTGCCTCACGTGCGCGCTCGACCTGCTCATCACCTGGCAGCAATTCGGACAGACCGAATGCTGCACGAATTTCACTGATCCGCGTCCCTGCCGTGCTTGAACGGGCGACGTAGTAGAGAAGATTGTTCAGAAGATCATCCACCGGATGATTGTCAAACGCGACAACACCCTCATCGATCAGCCGTTTGATCTGGCGATCGGTCTGACCAAGCAGCCGCTTCAGCGCAACCGAAGTTTCGAGGCCGCCGTCCTGCAATGACTCAAGAACTGCCCCGGCTACCCACCACAGCTGGTACATGTCGTCACGAGTTGCGGCACTTTCCAGCGCGGCGGTAACCTTTGACAATGAATCAAGATGTTGTTTCGTGTTGCCGCCCTTAATCCAGCCGAGCAAGGCGAGCTGAAACTTCGGTCGCAGCCGGGCTGCCACAATCACAGGATCGTCACCACTGCCGCTGCGCGCCTCGCTGCGCTTTTCGCCGCGGCGCGGTGACAGATTCAGCAGCAACAGCGTGCCTTCGGACAACAAAGGCTCGCCACGAGCCGCGCGCAGGTCATTAAGCATTGGCAGCAATACCAACGCAATATCGCGACCGCCACCAAGCAAGCGCTCGATGTAGGTCGGTAGCTGCACCATCGCCCGGGTTAGCGCATCGAGACCATCTTCACGACCTTTGCCAGCACGAAGGGCAGCCAGATATTTGCAGCCGCTCTCCATTTCTTCTGCGAGCAAAGCCGCGCCGTAAGTTTCGGTAATTCGCAGTGCGCCGCGAACCTGGTGCAAGAGTTCGGCGGCGCGCACCAAAGCCGCAGATCCACCCCGACCATCAACGCAGTCCTCCAGAGCGAGGTGCGCGTTGCGAATGGTTTCCATCAGCTCGGTACTGATGATCGCGAGGCCGCGACCGCCGTCACCGTCTGTCACCTGCTCTTGTATGCCGGTATCGCCTGTCATCAGTCTGTAGAAGTCATCCTGGATTCCTGGCACACAGCAGATAACTCTTCCGCCACCCTAAAACCACGTCTCCCAGCCAAACCCGCGCCACCGGCCACCACCAAATATGCGAGCAAACTGCGGGTCGCCAGTTTTTGGTCAAACATGGACCGGCATATCAGAAAACTCACTTTCAACCTGCCTCAGCCTTCCCGCCGGCACTTCTGGAAAGAACGTCCGACGAGGTCGATGATAATGCGCTCGCCGGCAGTGCCTCATTGGGCAAGGTGAACCCGGCGACAGTCTTGCGTAACTGGGTCGCAAGCTCTGAAAGTTTTGATATTGCGGCTGCAGTCGCGGTGGTTGCTTTGCCAGTTTGCTCACTGATTTCACGTAGTCGTGTGGTCCGTCGCGTAACGTCAGCAGCGGAAGCCGCTTGTTGTCGTGCAGAATTCGAGATGTTGTGCACGAGGCTCGCAATCTGATTCGAGACCTGCTCGATCTCATCGAGCGCCGCACCCGCGTTTTCGGCCAGCAGAGCACCGCCAACTACGTCGGTAGTACTTCGCTCCATCGATACCACCGCTTCGTTCGTGTCGGCCTGAATTGTGCGCACCAGCACTTCGATTTGTTTGGTCGCATTTGTTGATCGTTCAGCCAGTCGTTGCACTTCATCAGCAACGACGGCGAATCCACGACCGGCCTCACCTGCCATTGATGCCTGAATTGAGGCGTTTAGGGCGAGGATATTGGTCTGCTCCGCGATATCGTTAATCAACTCCACGATGTTGCCGATTTCCTGCGAACTTTCACCCAGACGCTTGATGCGTTTTGATGTTTCCTGAATGGTCTCGCGAATCGTATTCATGCCGTCAATCGTCCGCCGTACGGCCTCACCACCTTTGTGCGCGACCTCAACTGAATGTCGTGCAACATCCGACGAACGCTCGGCGTTGCCAGACACCTCTTCAATCGACGCCGCCATAGATACTACGGACTCTGTCGCCGCATTGATTTCTCGAGCCTGATTGTCGGCAGCGCGCGCCATGTGCGCTGCGGTGCTCTCGGTTTGCTTGGCGGCAGAGTCAACCATGATGGCTGTTTCGTTAACTGTGGCAACGAGTTTGCGAAGCTCCTCAATCGCAAAATTGAAGGAGTCGGCAATCGTACCGGTAATGTCCTCGGTCACGGTCGCCGAAACCGTCAGATCACCATCGGCAAGACTGCCCATTTCATCAAGCAGCCGTAATATTGCTTGCTGATTACGTTCGTTTTGTTCCACTTGCTCTCTTGCCGTCTTTTCGAACTTCGAGGCTCTACCGTTGATGACAGCCAACACTACGACCAATAGGGCAGCAAGAAAAATAAGCCCAAGAGGCAACCACGGCGTAAGCAATATTTTCGGCAGACCATTGCCGGCCCCTCCGCCCTCAAAAGCAACACCGAGTTCGTCTGCGCTCGCAACCAGTTGTGCATACACGCCGTCGAGGCCGCTCACGTTGGCTACGCTGTTTCTAATGCGCTCGATCTGCACTTTGACGTCAGTCAAATAGCTGATAATCGGAACCAACGCGATTTCGCGACTTCCCGAGTCAAGCGCTCGGACATCAAGCTCCGTTTCCGCACCGGACAACGCGTCGGTTACCGTACGCAGAAACGCCACGTCATCGGCGATACCCCCGGCTGCAGCCAACACGTCTTCATTTACCGACAGTCCGTTGACCGCCCGCCCGACGGCAACAACGTGCTGCTGAAACTCTTGCATCAATGCTGTGCTACCTGAGCGGTCCATCAACTCGTTGGATAACTCAAGAATAGGTGCGATGCTCGCGCTGATTTTGCCCGCCGCATCATAAATCGTCTCAACATCGCTGCGCCGCTCCAGAATTCTTGGTGCGAGTGACTCAAGCTTCTGCCATTGACCGGAACTGCCCGGCACTCCGCGCCCGGCGGCACGTCGCAATTGTGCGAGCCTGGCTACGCTCGCATCCAAACGGTCAAATGCACCGTCGTTGCCTGCCAGCGCCTGGCCAGCCTGCGACGGGATCGCTTGCGACAACGCAGCAAGTTCTGCCGCTGCTGGATTGGTGTTGCCAGCTTGCAGGTACGCCAACGCGGCTGCCGCCAGCAATAACGTAATTGTCGCTATCGAAAAAGTCCTGAAGGTGGACGATGTATCTTTTTTAGTGGCCATTATTTTCTATAACTCTATGTTTATGTCTGTGTGGTTCGGTTCGCGGATCGACCGTCGCCGAGAAGACTACTCGGCCGCTGCCTGTAAAAACAAATTGCTTTCGACAAAACTGGCCAGGTTGAATGTAGGCCACATTTCGTCATTGCGCTGATACGCGCCGGTTAGAAATCGATCACATCGAACGATTGTCTCCGGCCATTCATCGGTGTGCTCATTATCTACAAAGCGACGAAAACCAAGCACTTCATCGACGACAAGCCCTGCCGGAACTTCGCGGTGATTGACGGAAATGACACGAGTGGAACGTCGCAACGTTGTTCTGCCACTGCCGAGCAGTAATTTGACGTCAATCAGTGGTAATAAATGTCCGCGCAGATTCGCGATACCCAACATCCAGCGTTTTGCACCAGGAACGCGTGTCATCGAATCGGGCAGCATCAAGACTTCACGAACCTGGTCTCGGCTTGCCACGAACTGCTCTTCTCCAATTCTAAAACCCACGCCGACCCATTCATCGGGCATGCCAGTTCCACCGACACCTGGGTGGACCTCCCGGCTACGGCGCTCAATCTCCTTTAACAACTCAAACGGTTGCTTTACCAGCGATGCAAGATCGACGGAGTCGCTCATTCAGGCTGCCATCACCGCAATAATCATTGCCACCAACTCTTTCTCTACAACCGGTTTGACGAGGTATTCCGCGGCACCCTGACGCATGCCCCAAATCTTGTCGGTTTCCTGATCTTTGTTCGTGATCATGATGACCGGAATACCTGAAGTATCCGGGTCCTGGGTGAGTTGTCGGGTTGCCTGGAATCCGTTCATGCCAGGCATAACAACGTCCATCAATATACAATCCGGATGGGATGCCTTCGCCTGACGCAGACCTTCTTCGCCATTGTCGGCGACCAGCGTTCCGAAACCATTTTTCTCGAGCATGTTTTGAAACAGATGTAACTCGGTTGGCGAGTCATCGATGATGAGAACAACTGCCATCAGATCTTCCTTTGCGGCCTACTGAAAAATATCGTTCGCTTGGTCTTACTAGTTGAGTTGATTGGAAATTGCACCAAGCAACTCATCTTTCGTAAATGGTTTAGTCAAGTATTGTTCGGACCCAACAATTCGTCCGCGCGCCCGGTCAAACAGACCGTCCTTACTCGACAACATGATGACCGGCGTTTCCTTGAATACCTTGTTATGCTTGATCAGGGAGCAGGTCTCATAGCCGTCAAGGCGCGGCATCATGATGTCAACAAAAATTAAGTCGGGTTGGTGGTCGGCTATCTTCGATAAAGCATCGAAACCATCGATCGCCGTAAACACCTGGCAACCTTCCTTCGTTAACAACGTCTCCGCTGTACGACGAATGGTCTTGCTGTCATCGACAACAAGAATCTTGAGACCGTTCAGGTTTCGGGATGCGCTACTTGACACCGGACTTCCTCTCGCTCAGATGAATATTGTTCCGCAGGGGGCACTGTTCCGCTCACGCCCCTGTGCAAAATGATCGCTTTCAACATCGACTCTTTTTCAATTCTGACCCGCGATTCGAATTCGGACCGTGGGATCCCCTGTTTTGCCGACCCAGCCCCGGCAATTTGACCACTGCCGGTCATTAATTGCATCGCTAAACCGACTTGTACCATATTGACATAACTCCTGCTACGACGCCCGCCGCAGACGGAAAAAAAGCCCGAATATCAACACTTACCGTGACACTTTCGAAGTTGTCAGCCGATTGGAGGCGAATCATCCAATTCGCCCCGTGTGACGGCAGTGAATGACCGGACTTAGCTACAGCCAACCCTCGTGTGGCTGTATAGTTGCACGCCTTACCAGCCGCTATGGAAATCGAGCCTCACGATGACACGCAAACCGCTTCGTATTGGAGTCGTGATGGACCCTGTCGAGTCCATCACACCCAGGAAGGACAGCTCGCTGGCAATGCTTCTGGAAGCGCAGCGGCGAAACGCCGAAATTCACTATTTCCAGCAGGGTGATTTGAAATTATTGGCCGGCACATCGATCGGTCGATCTCGTCGCCTCCGGGTGCAGGATAACGACTCCTCCTGGTTCGAATTGGGGCCGCCCGAAGATATCAAATTAGGTGGCCTGGATGCGATTCTGATGCGTAAGGACCCTCCATTTGACATGGAGTACATTTATACGACCTACATTCTGGATCGAGCGCAACTAGCCGGTGCGTTGATAATCAACCACCCGCAAGCACTACGCGATATGAATGAGAAGGCGTACACGGCCTGGTTTCCGAATTGCACGCCGCTTACATTGATCACGCGCTCGATGAGTGAGATGAAGGAGTTCCTCGCCGCGAACGGACGCATTGTCGTCAAGCCACTCGACGGCATGGGAGGCAAATCGATTTTCGTCGTGCAACAGGGGGACAACAACGCCAACGTGATATTCGAGACGTTGACCGACTACGGCCAGAGATTTGCCATGGCCCAGGTGTACATTCCTGAAATTTCGCTGGGTGACAAACGTATCCTGCTGATTGACGGCGAAGCCGTACCTTTTGCCCTGGCACGCATCCCATCCGCCGACGATAATCGCGGCAATCTTGTCACGGGTGCGGTCGGTAAAGGACAGGAACTGTCTGCCCGTGACCGCGAAATATGTGCCGAAGTCGGGCCCGTGCTGCGCGAGCAAGGCGTTGTTTTTGCTGGCATTGACGTGATCGGCGACTACCTGACCGAAGTCAATGTCACCAGCCCGACAGGTATCCGTGAACTGGACCACCAGTTTGACCTCAATATCGCCGGATTATTGTTCGACGCCATCGAAAACCGGCTGCGCTGACGATGCAGTGACCTGCGTCGCAGCGTCGTCCGCAGTGAATGGCTACACTGGGCCCGCAACTTGAGCTAAATATCCGAATTATTGTAACAGCCTGATTTTTGACAAAATAAAGGCACGCGACGACCGAATTAAGTAAACTTGTCGCCGTGTTCCATCATCGCATTCCGTTGACCCGAATATGGCCAGCATCGCATTGAATTTAGACTCGATCGACGAGATACAACTCGTATCGGAAGAGGCGCCTGACCGATTGCCGGCGATGTTGTTTCTTGCCGCACTGATTCACGGCATTCTCATCATTGGCATCACCTTCAATGCCACGTTTTTCGAGCAATTTAATAGCCCGATTACACTTGAGGTCACGATCGTGGCTGACCCTGATCAACGCATTGATCGCCCGGACGAAGCTGAATACCTGGCACAGGTCAGCCAGCTGGGCGGCGGCAATACGGTGGAACAGGTACGCCCGTCGGCACCCCTGCAAAGCGCTTCCCCGATCGACAATGTCGGCCAGGTAGATGGTCAGGCCCTGGTGGAATCGAATGAACACGAGCGGTCGGCCGATGAAGTGCTTTCTGCGCAAAATGAGCAGCAGCGAAAAGTCTCTGATGATCCTCGCGAGGACCCACGCCCCGACACCAGTACGGCCATCGCACTTGAAGCGGGTAGCGATCAGACACTGCCGTTGCCACAGGCTGACGGCGCAACACTCCTTATTCACGACGACAAGCCTCGACAATTGATTACCAGTGTCGACACTCGTGAATCAACCGTTGCCGTGTATCTGAATCAATGGAAGCGGCGCATTGAAGCCGTCGGCGAAGAGTACTTCCCTGAACTCGGCCAGCTCGAGGGCTTGACCGGCAGCCCTACGCTTGAAGTCAGTATCGATTCATCCGGTCAGCTCGCCGAAGTCATTATCGTTAGATCCAGTGGTTCAAGAGTTCTTGATCAGGCGGCAATCAACATATTGCGCCGCGCGTCGCCGTTTGATCCTTTTCCGGCAATTGTCAGGGATGAATACGACAGTATGCGATTCGCGTACAAATGGCTGTTTAGCGAGCATCTAACTTCCACGGCAGCACAGACTGACTAACGAAACTGGTCAGGAACGCGGTCCGCGGCCGAAATCTGATAATTCTTGATAGTAATCAATACTGGCCCGGTGGCAGTTGTGTCAGGCCGGCACAGGGCCGATACTACTGCTATGGACTTGACCAACTCGCTGACTAACCAGCTGTTGATTGCCATGCCAGGACTGGCGGATCCGAATTTCAACAGTACCGTTACCTTGATTTGTGAACACACGGATGAAGGCGCGCTCGGCATCGTCATCAATCGCCCGCTGACGCTGCAATTGGGCGGTCTTTTCGAACAACTGGACGTCACCAGCGTGAACTCTAAAGTCGCGCAGGACCCGGTACTGATGGGCGGTCCTGTTGGGCAGGAACGTGGTTTCGTGCTGCACGATTCGGCACACACCTTCGAAAACTCGCTCGACGTTTCCGCTGACATCAAGCTGACATTATCACGCGACATCATCGATGCTCTGGCCGCCGGCAGCGGCCCGCAGACGTCACTGGTCGCTATCGGCTACGCGGGCTGGGACGCAGGCCAGCTGGAAGACGAAATGCTCGCAAATTCATGGATCAACGTTCCGGCAAGCCCGGACATCGTTTTCGAAATACCGTTCGAAGATCGCTGGGCATCTGCGGCAAACAAAATCGGCATAGATATCAGCCGGATTTCGCCCGATGCCGGCCACGCCTGACATCTCCCAACCCGAGACAGTGCTGGCTTTTGATTTCGGACTGCGGCGTATTGGCGTTGCAGTCGGGCAAAGTGTGACCGGATCCGCAAGCCCTTTGGGCATCGCAAGGAACAACGAGGACGGACCTGATCATGCCGTCATCGCAGACTATGTTACCGAGTGGCGACCGAACCGCCTGGTCGTAGGAATGCCTGCTCACGCCGACGGCTCGCCCAGTGATATTCACGCACACGTGCTCGCTTTTATTGAGGAACTTGGGCGCTACCAACTGCCAGTGGCAACGGTGGATGAACGGCACACGTCGGTTGAGGCTGAAACGGCGTTGAAGAACGCCAGGGCTGCGGGCACTCGTGGTCGCATTTCGAAGGAAATGATCGATAGCGCCGCCGCTGTATTTATTGCTGAGCGATATCTCAGGAGTTTGTGAACATATCCGGGTTCGCCGGACTTGCAAACGATATGCCCGTAGCGATTCCGATGATATATCCGTAAACTTGCCCCGCCATGAATTCGCCCGAGTCCAATCAAGACCTGCAAGACGATAGCGCCCTGCAATTTCTCGCTGACGGGCGGCTGCGTCATCTCCTGACTCTCCAGGGTCTTGACGGAGCTTTGTTGACCACGCTGCTCGACGAAGCGCAGACTTTCGTGAGTACGACCGGCGATGCGCCAGTGCGGCACGATTCGCTGGCGGGGCTAACTGTCGCCAACCTGTTTTTTGAACCCAGCACGCGCACCCGCGCGTCATTTGATCTTGCCAGCAAGCGCCTTGGTGCCGATGTGCTTAATCTGGACGTCAATACTTCATCGCGCAAGAAAGGCGAGAGTATTCTGGATACGATATTTACGTTGCAGGCGATGCAAGTGGACATCATGGTTGTGCGCGATGCCGGCGCCGGCGTTCCTGCCTACATCGCCCGTCACGTCAATGACCATGTCAGTATTCTGAACGCCGGTGAGGCCGATGTATCGCATCCTACTCAAGGTTTGCTGGATCTGTTGACAATTCGTCAGCACAAAGGGGACTTTGCCGACCTGAATGTGGTGATCGTTGGCGATATTTTGCATTCACGCGTCGCACGCTCTGCGGCGCAGGGGCTCACATCGCTCAACGTCGGCGAGCTGCGGCTGATTTCCCCGCCCGCGCTATCGCCCGATCCGAAGGAATTTCCTGGCGCGATACTTGGTGACAATCTTGATGAAGGTCTCGCCGACGCCGATGTTGTTATGGCGCTAAGAATTCAGCGGGAGCGAATTGGCAATCTCGACGGAATTCCCGGGATCGATGAATACTTCGCCAGGTACGGGATTAGTCATGAGCGCATGAAGATCGCTGCACCGGGCGCAATTGTGATGCACCCGGGCCCGATGAATCGAGGCATCGAAATCGAATCGGCACTGGCCGACAGTTCGGCATCTGTGATAACCGAGCAGGTTACCAATGGCGTCGCGGTACGCATGGCCATACTCGAACGGGTCGCCAGGACTTTGGAAGCGAATTGATCACAGCCGCGCAAGCCAACGCTCAACGAAATCGCGGGACTATTTTTGTCGAGGATGGCGAGTTGATCAGCACTGAGACGTTTCCCGGCGAGCAATACATCATGCGTATACGCGCACCCAAATGCGCAGCGGCAGCCAAGCCAGGGAGCTTTGTCCATATCCGCTGCGATGAGGCACTGCCGATGCGGCGCCCGCTGTCTATCATGCGTGCGTCCGATGACTGGATTGAAGTTTTATACAAGGTGGTCGGCGAAGGCCTGCATTTGCTGGCTCGGAACGCCCCCGGCGATTCGATTGAGGTGCTCGGCCCCATTGGCCAACCGTTCACGCCGTCACCAGAGCGACCGAACTGTCTGTTGATTGGCGGTGGCGTCGGCATCCCTCCGATGGTCTTTCTTGCTGACAAACTACGCGAAGAAGTTGAGCGGTGGCATCCGCTAGCGATACTGGGATCGGAGCTACCGTTTCCGTTCACGTTGCAGGCCTCCTCGCTGCCAACACCATGGGCCAGTGCCGACATTAACAGTGCGATGCCATTACTTGAGAGCTGGGGAATTCCTAGCCGTCTGACCAGCATGTCCGGATTCGATGGCTGCCTGCGTGGCTATGTTACTGAGCTCGCCAATCAGTGGCTGGCTAGCTTAAGTTCAAGCGACCTCGCCGCGACGGAGTTATTTGCTTGCGGCCCGACGCCCATGTTGAAGGCCGTTGCAGACCTGGCAGCACGGTATGAATTGCCTTGTCAGGTTTCGCTGGAAGAGTTCATGGCTTGCGCGGTCGGCGGCTGCGCCGGCTGCACCGTTAGTATCGAAACAGCCGAAGGCCCGAGCATGAAACGCGTCTGCGTTGACGGACCCGTATTCGAAGCAGCAACGGTTAACTGGGGATAGCTCAGCTACCTGGTTGCCGGATTCGGCCACAAGCGGTTTTTCGTCAGGGGCCTCCATCGCGAGACTATCAACGAGCTCAAGAAATTGGGTTGTGTGCGAATAGTTTCTCGGCGCCATGCAAATAATGGCGAGCGAATAACTAGCCGCCGAAATTGACCTTCGCTTCGAGGTTGGCGCGGGAATCTGCGTGCGTCATGGCTTCCTCAAGCGTAATTGAACCTGCTTTGTAAAGGCCAAGCAGCGCGTCGTCAAAATTCTGCATGCCTTGTTCGCCGCTTTCTTTGTGCGCTTCCTTAACTGCCGAAATATCGCCCTTCAGGATCAGATCTTTGATGTGTGGCGTATTCAACATCAGCTCGACGGCGGCGACCAATTTGCCGCCACGCGAACGTACCAGTCGCTGCGACAATATCGCGCGCAAATAGTGAGCCAGATCCATGAAAACCTGGTTGTGCTGTGCCTGGGGAAACAGGTTGATGATTCGATCCAGCGCTTCCGCCGCGTTGTTCGCGTGCAGCGTAGCAACCACAAGGTGGCCTGTACCGGCCATGTCGAGTGCCGACTGCATTGACTCCCGGTCACGAACCTCGCCAATCAAAATCACATCTGGTGCAGCTCGCACCGCGCTCTTCAACGCTCTTGCATACGACTTCGTATCGAGGCCAACTTCGCGTTGATTGACGATCGATTGCTTATTGGAGTGCAAAAACTCAATCGGGTCTTCGATAGTGATGATATGCGACGACGTTTTCTCATTGCGGTGGTTGATCATCGCTGCGATCGTGGTCGACTTACCACAGCCCGTAGCGCCAACCATCAGAACCAAGCCGCGACGCAGCATGACAAGGTCCTTCAGTTGCTCGGGCATGCCGAGCTCATCGAGGGTCGGCAGCTCTGCTGTGATATACCTCAGCACCATCGCAACGTTGCCGCGCTGATGAAATACGTTAACCCGAAAACGACCGAGCCCCGGCTCCGAGATAGCGAAGTCAATCTCAAGCTCGCGTGCGAATTCCTCGAGCTGATTTTCGTCCATCAATTCCATGGCCGCCTGCCTGACCATTTTCGGCGTCATTTCCAGCTTGTTGACTGGCATGATCTTGCCGTCGATCTTGATTTTGGCAGGTGTATACGGGGAGAAAAAAAGATCCGATGCCTTTTTTTCTACCATCAGTTTGAATAGTGGCTTAACGTTCATGAACTATAGGGATCCGTGTGCAACAACTTAGAATGTCTGAGCCGAATCTTCTTCCATGATTTTCAGAGACTCCGATTGCTGGTCAGCAATCGATGAATCGCGCTTGCTCTCAAGCTTGATACGCAGCCTTAGTTCATTCTTCGAGTCGGCGTTTCGCATAGCTTCCTCGTATGAGATCGCTGAATCTTCGTAGAGATAAAATAGCGACTGGTCGAAAGTCTGCATTCCGAGACGCGTCGATTTCGCCATGATCTCCTTAATCTCGCCAACTTCGCCCTTGAAAATGAGATCCTGAATCAAAGGCGTATTAAGCATGATTTCCATCGCAGCAATACGACCAATCCCGCCTTCACGCGGAATCAGTCGTTGCGAAATGAACGCCTTGGTATTCAATGACACGTCCATCAACAACTGCTGCCGTCGCTCTTCGGAGAAGAAATTGACAATTCGGTCCAAAGCCTGATTCGCGCTGTTAGCGTGCAATGTGGCCAGACACAGATGCCCGGTTTCCGCGAATTGAATCGCATATTCCATAGTATCGCGATCGCGAATCTCGCCAATCAGAATCACATCCGGCGCTTGTCGCAACGTGTTTTTAAGCGCTGCGTGCCAGCTGTCTGTATCGACGCCAACTTCTCGCTGCGTGATGACACAACCACCGTGAGGGTGTACGTACTCGACAGGATCCTCGATTGATACGATGTGGCCTCTCGAATTGTGATTCCGATGACCAATCATCGCGGCCATGGTTGTTGACTTACCGGACCCGGTACCGCCAACGACGATGACGAGACCCCGTTTGTTCATCACGATATCTTTCAGGATCGGTGGTAAATCCAGAGCCTCAAGTGTCGGTATCTCTGTGGTGATCGTTCGCAGAACGGCGCCGACGTACCCTTGTTGGATAAAGGCACTGACACGAAATCGACCGATACCCTGTGGGGCGATCGCGAAATTGCACTCCTTGGTCGAGTCGAATTCCTTGATCTGCTTATCGTTCATGATCGAGCGCACCATCATGGCCGCCTGTTCGGGGGACAACGGTGTATCGGTCGCCGGATGAATGGTGCCGTCGACTTTGATTGCTGGCGGAAATGCTGCCGTGAGAAACAGGTCCGATCCTTCACGCTCTACCATCTTGCGCAGCAGATTTTGCGTCAGTCGTACCGCTTGTTCGCGTTCCATTGTTCCTTTCTCCTGTCAGGCCAGCTATTTGGTCGTGCCCTTAGAAATTTTCTTTGTGCACAGCCCTGAAGCGTGCCTCTTCCTTGTTGATCAATCCTTTCGCCATGAGCTCAGCAAGATTCTGATCGAGCGTTTGCATACCTGCACCGTGGCCCGTCTGGATCGCCGAATACATTTGCGCAATCTTGCCCTCTCGAATCAGATTTCGGATTGCAGGAGTACCAATCATGATCTCGTGGGCAGCAATACGACCGCCACCCACCTTTTTCAACAGAGTCTGTGAAATAACGGCGCGCAATGACTCGGACAACATGGATCGAACCATGTCTTTTTCGGCCGCGGGAAATACGTCGACGATACGATCGATGGTCTTCGCCGCTGAACTGGTATGCAACGTACCGAAGACAAGGTGACCGGTCTCTGCCGCCGTAAGCGCGAGACGAATCGTCTCAAGGTCACGCAACTCGCCAATCAGGATAATGTCCGGGTCTTCACGTAATGCGGAACGCAGCGCCTCGTTGAATCCCAGCGTATCGCGGTGTACTTCGCGCTGATTGACCAGCGACTTCTTCGATTCGTGCACAAACTCGATAGGATCCTCGATCGTCAGTATGTGATCCGGCTTGTTGTCGTTGATGTAGTCGACCATCGCCGCCAACGTCGTCGACTTGCCCGAACCGGTTGGGCCAGTGACCAGCACAATGCCACGTGGATGCATCGAAACATCCTTGAAAATGGGGGGTGCGCCCAGGTCATCGAGGGTCAGGATTTCGGATGGGATGGTTCTGAATACAGCAGCAGAGCCGCGGTTCTGGTTGAATGCGTTGACTCGAAACCGAGCCAGTTTTGGGATTTCGAACGAAAAATCTGTTTCGAGAAATTCTTCGTAGTCCTTACGCTGCTTGTCATTCATGATGTCGTAAATCATGCTATTGACATCTTTATGAGTGAGAGCTGGCATATTGACGCGCTTGATATCGCCATCAACGCGGATCATGGGTGGCACGCCAGCTGAGAGATGTAAGTCGGACGCGTTGTTCTTCACAGTGAAGGACAGTAATTGGGCGACGTCTACGGCCATGCAGATTCCTCAGTTTGGGTGGCCGGACTTACCATAACCCGGGCCTAATCGAAGCCTAGTATAGCGAAGCATTCGGAGCAAAACGTGATTAGAGTCACGGAAAACCTGCCAAAAGTCATAGATTTACTCGCGAAAGCTACAACTGAGGCGGGCCGGGACCCTGATACCGTGAAATTGCTCGCCGTGAGCAAGAAACAGTCCGCTGCAGCTGTGTTGGCGGCCGCCGACGCCGGCCAGCGTGATTTTGGCGAAAATTTCGTCCAGGAAGGCCTGCAAAAGATCACGGATGTTGCTCGGGATGACCTCGTGTGGCACTTCATCGGCCACCTGCAATCGAACAAGAGCCGGGCTGTCGCCGAGCACTTTGACTGGGTGCACACACTGGACAGGCTTAAGATCGCGCGACGGCTAAGCGGCGACCGGCCCGCTGATCTCGGCGACCTGAACGTGTGCCTGCAGGTTAATATTGACAATGAGCCGGCCAAATCCGGTGTCAGCGCAGAGGAGTTACCCGACCTGGCGCGGCAGGTCATGGAGTTACCACGCTTGTGTCTACGCGGCCTCATGTGCCTGCCAGCTGTGCGAGAATCGTTCGCTGAGCAGCGCGAGGCATTCGCGCGACTAAGAGACCTCAACGAATCTCTTGCCGCGAACGGCATTGCTACCGATACTCTTTCAATGGGCATGAGCGGCGACTACCGTGCTGCGATCTTCGAGGGGTCGACGATAGTACGAATTGGCACTGCTATTTTTGGTGAGCGACCTAAGGACTAACAAATGAGTGAGCACAACGTCGCTTTTATCGGCGGCGGAAATATGACCCGAGCAATCGCAGTCGGGATGCTGGCAAGCGGTTTCCCCCCGGAACGCATGCTGATCTCTGAGCCATCGGCCGATCAACGGTCGACATTGGCGACCGATTTACCAGGGACGAGAATATCGGGCGACAATGCGGCCGTTGCAGCGGCAGCCGACTGTTTGCTGCTGGCCGTCAAGCCGCAGGTCCTGCCGCAAGTCTGCAAAGGTTTACGCGACGCGGTGCAGGCATCAAAGCCCCTCGTCATGTCTATCGCCGCCGGCATTCGCAGTAGTGACATTAATGCGTGGATGGGAGGTGGTCTGGCTATAGTCCGCGTCATGCCGAACCAGCCTGCACTCCTTCGTCAGGGTGTGTCCGGTGTCTTCGCAAATAAACTGACCAGCGAAGATCAACGAAAGTTTGCAAGCGAAATAATGGCCGCCGTTGGCGCTGTAGTGCAGGTACCGAATGAAAGCGACATCGACGCGGTTACGGCCATATCGGGCAGTGGACCTGCCTATTTTTTGCCTGTTGGTCTACATGCTTTGCAAGGCGGGCAAGGAATTCGGTCTTGCAGAAGACGTTGCGCGAACGCTGGCCATCCGGACCGCAACCGGTGCCGCGTCGGTTGCGGCTGCTTCGGACGAGGAGATGGAAGTACTAATCGAGCGGGTTCGTTCGCCGGGTGGCACGACCGCCGCGGCGCTCGACAGTCTCGATGGCCAAAACATACGCGGTATTTTCAAAACGGCATTGACTGCCGCAAGAGACAGGGCGAACGAATTGGCTGACGAGGCAAACGAATGAAACCGGCTCTAATTTTTATTTTCAGCACGATCGTGCAGTTGTTTCTGCTCATTCTGCTATTGCGCTTTTGGTTACCCTGGTTGCGAGCCGACTTTCGCAATCCAATCGCACAGGGAATTCTTCGGCTGACCTCGCCCATTGTCATACCAGTGAGGAGAATCATTCCGCCAATTGGTCGCCTTGATACAGCGACTGTGCTCATCGCTTTCGGCGTTCAGTACCTAACCCTTTTTCTGATACTCGCGCTCAGTAGCATCACCGCTAAAGCGGTACCGCTTGCCATTACCACTTTGATCGAACTAATTCTTTTGTCGTTGAATATATTCACATTCGCAATTTTTATTCACATCATTCTAAGTTGGGTAGCACCGGGGACATACAATCCGGCAACGGCATTTATAACAATGCTGGTCAATCCAGTATTGCAGCCATTTCGCAACTGGATACCAACGCTGGGCGGCATCGATATCTCGCCGATGGTCGCCATCATATTATTGCGGGCGCTGTCGATTTTCGCAGGAACGCTAAGGCCACCTGTGCTCTGATGAATGGCAGTACCTCGGTTGCCGAGTGGCGCGGCGGAGACCTCCTGCTTCGGGTTCGGGTGCAGCCACGCGCCAGCCGTAATGAAATTCCTGGCATTGAGGATGAGCGACTGCGAGTCAGGACGACTGCCACAGCAACAGACGGTAAAGCGAACAGGAAAGTAATGAGTTTGATCGCCGATTACCTGCATGTGCCTCGCTCCAGAGTCGCATTGATTCGTGGACATAAACATCGCGACAAGCAATTTTTGGTCACGGGGCCGCTAGCCGTCCCTGCGGAGCTTGCGTCTGCTATCTCACCATAGCGTCACAAACTCGGGATCGCGCTGGGGCGCGCTCCTGGAGGCAATTCATTTTGGCACCTTGGTAGAGTGTGATCTTGATGTTGTGAATACGAATCTTTTGCAGGTCTTATTAGTGCACCGATCGGCGACAAATAGTTTATAGTCGAGGAGCCTTTGAAAAAGTGGGAGTTGATCAGACACCGTTTGACTTGGGCCGAATCACAGAGCTGGCAAATCTATAAAGCCGCCGCAGAACGCATTGATCGGGGAGTCAGGGTTCATGATAAGCAGAAAATCGTTATTTGCAGTTTCATTGTTCGTTTTGCTTTCGGCTTGCGGCGGAAGCGGCAACAATGCGGAAGTACCCGAGGCGCAAGCTGCTGGTGCAACGTCAGCGAATATTGGTGATCACGTCGTACATTTCAGCGCACAGTCAACGGATCAATTACCACCGGAGGTTGCACGCGCTTACAATATTGTGCGCAGCAAGAATCGCGCGATGCTCAACGTCTCCGTACTCAGGGCCACCGACAACAAGCCTGTGACTGCAGACGTGACCGTCAAGACAGTCAATCTTACCGGCCAGCTAAAAAACATCACGATGCGACGGATTAATGAGCAGGAGGCGATCTATTATATCGGTGAGGTCGGGGTCGCAAATCGTGAGATCCTGAACTTCGACATCAGTATCACTCCGGACGGAATCGACAGTCCTTCGGTCGTCAGATTCCAACGGCAGTTTTTTACCGATTGAAGGTTGTCCAATTGCACGCCACAAATCGAGCTGCACGTCAAATAAAACGAATTTTAATAAAACCCGGTAAAAACAGTACAAAAACGCACTTTGCCGACTTACGCAACCATTAAACATGTGCTATTGTCGCGCTGATTTTGATGCGGGCGTCGCCCGTTTTTTGTATTTTTGAGGAGTCTGTTTTTCATGTCAGCGAATACCAAGAAGCCACCAACCAAGTCAGAAATTTATGCATCAATTGTCGAAGACACCGGCCTGACGCGCAAAGATGTCGCCGCCGTTTTCGAATCGCTTAACGCGTCAATCAAGAAGAGTCTTGGCGGTCGTGGCGCACCAGGAATTTTTACAATCCCCGGTTTGTTGAAGCTGAAGGTCGTAAAAAAGCCGGCCAAGAAAGCTCGCAAGGGTATCAATCCGTTTACTGGCGAAGAAATGATGTTCAAAGCCAAGCCTGCTTCTAAAGTAGTCAAAGCGGCGCCGCTTAAAGCTCTCAAAGATATGGTTTGATTTAGAACTGTTTATTTCAGGAGATAATTCCTGAAGCAGAGGCCGGGGCTTGCCCCGGCTTTTTTGTGCCCGCCTCAGTTACCGACCACAAAGTCGCGAACCGCCTCACGCACGACGATCAACTTGCCGTGGAAAAAGTGCTCACCGCCCTGCACAACCAACAGTTCAGGCCCCTCATCCAGGCTATTGACCCAGTCGATCGTCTCGTCAATAGTGACAAGCTCATCCTCATCGCCCTGGATTATTAGCCAGGGACAACGTGGTTGATCCTGCAGACCATTCGCGAATCGGGAAACCGCAGGAGCGACGCTGATCAAACCGCTAATGTCGGTTTCAACTGCAGCGCGAATAGCGATCGCCGCACCAAACGAAAATCCGGCCAACCAAAACGGCCCTGCCGGAACACGGGATCGCATCCACGCAAGTGCGGCCAGCGCATCATCGAGCTCTCCAATACCGTCGTCGAAGTGACCGTCACTTGCTTCGGTACCGCGGAAATTAAAGCGCAGGGTCGAAAAGCCTTGTGCAACAAAGGAACGTGCCAGCGAGTGCGCAACTTTATTGTGCATCGTGCCGCCGTGCTGCGGATGCGGATGACAAACAACGGCACAGCCGGAAACAACGCCGTCGCCGGGTGTCTCGACTATCGCCTCGAGTCGCCCGACCGGGCCGTCGATGAATGTTCTTTCCGTTTGCGGAGGTCCGGACATTTTGACCTTCTGGTTTCTAAAGCCATAGCGCATCCATGCCGAAAGTATCCGTCATGGTCGGTGATTCGGCAGAACTTACCGGCTGGTGACCCGCATTGAAACCATCGGATCGGCCCCGGCGGCGATCCAAGGTGGATAGTCATGATGTTATTGCTGTAAAATTATGAGCTTATGCGACTTCGGCGTATTCGGCACCGAATGTTTGCGGGTACTGGCGAATAGAGTCATGCGGCAACAAATCGAGCTCGAGGCGCAAGATTGTGCGCGTGACCACAAGGAGTGCATGTTGCCAGACAAGGAGATGCGCGCAGCGGTAATTCGGCTTGCGCCGCGACTGGCCATCAGTCAGGCTGTGATCGACTGTGAGGACCAGCGAGTCAATGATGTTCTGACAGAGATAGATCGAGTACGCCTGGCGTCCTGAGGACCGAAATAAGAACAGGAAGATCTGCATGCCCGAAATTACAGTCATACACATAGCGCTGCTGGCGGTAATGCTGGTAGCCGGCATAGTTGCCGGCTGGATTGCGCGAGCCAGCCGCTGCGCCAGGGAAAAGTCGGCGATCAATGTTGGCTGGCAGGAACAACTGTCCGCGCAACGAAGCGAACACGATCGATTGGGCGGCCAGAACAAGAGCCTGATGGAGCAGGTTAACCAGTACCAGGCGTCTAATACCGACGCGAAGCTTCGCGCCAAGGAGCTGTCCGACGCGCTAAAAGAAGCGTTCGAGCGCCGCGACGAACTACAACGCCAGATCAAAGACATTCGTGGCGATCTTGAAAGTGCGGTCGTGCAACGCGACCAGTTGCAAACTGATATGCAGGCGCACACCGATGGCGGTGACACGATCAAAGAAAAGGACGAGCAGATCTCCAGGCTCGGTCGAGAGCTGGAAGGCTGGCAAGACCGACTACCACCGTTGATTGAGAGGTTTCAGGTGCGCAACGAAGAGGCTATCCAGCTTGAGGCCGATCTTGCTGAGGCCCATGAACGAATTATCGCGCTTGAGACGATGGTTGGCTCAGACCAGACACGTGTGGAGCCGGTTGATCCCGATTCTCTGACAGACGGAATGGACGCGTCGAATGACTCGCTGGACGAATCGAACGGCGCGGATTCCGCAGCACAACGGGATGCTGTGAATCCGAATCCTGTGGATGATGTGTTCGCCGACGTCGTCGAAGAGTCCGACGAGAGTGTCGACGATAGTATCGACGGTAGCGAAGAGATGGACTCGATAATGGAGAGCTTCCAGGAGACTGCGACCAATCAGCTACTCGGCGATCTCTATGAATTGGATAATGAGCTCAGCGAAAATAAGGCGGCTGATGAGGTCGTGGAATCAGCGGAGCCGGAGGCCGCTGTCGGCTCAAATGGCGGCTTGCGAGATGATTTGAAACAGATAAAGGGCATCGGACCGGCGATCGAAAAAACTCTGAACGAGATGGGTATCTCGCGATTCAATCAGATTTCGGAGATGAGCGAATACGACATCGACCGAATAGCGAAGCGTCTGAAGGGCTTTCGCAGCCGTATCTACCGCGAAGACTGGATAGGACAGGCAAGAGACCTGCAAAGCCAGATAACCGACGATCGGTCATAGCTGCATGACCGCACGGTTGAGGGCCTCCGCGGTACTCGCCTTAATGGCTGGCGGCGTGTGCATGTCGCTAACGATCGGCGACCCGGAGTCCGCTCAAGATAAATCCGCACAAGAGTCAAACCCGGTCGAATTCTCAGCGTTGGATCCGGCGCATTTTTCCATTGAGTTCCGGCGCGGCCAGGTACTACTTAAAGGTTTTACATCTTCCGTCGCACATGAGCAGGCGCTTGCGTTGTTAGCCGCTGAGAAATTCGACACGACCGACATACATCTGGATTTCAAACCGCTGGTCGTGCCTCCCACAGCCTGGTCGCAGGTAACGCTTAGTCTTGTGGCCGCCGTTGCGACGACTCGAGCAGCCGACGCTACAGCAAGCGAACAACGAATTCAGCTTCGTGGGATCACTGACGATTCTTCTGCGTGGGCGGCAAGCCTGGACTCGTTGCGCGCAGCGTCAGCGGATGATGTGCTTGTTGATGCTGAGGTCGTGGTTCTCGAGCCCTTACCGGCAGTTGCTGAGTTGTGTCAGCGCGTTTTTTCGCGGGTCGGCAGTGAGTCCGTCAATTTCAGGCAATCAAGTGCCAATATTCGAACCTCATCCCATGCGACCCTTGATGCAATTGTCAGCATTGCTTATGACTGCAGCGAAACGAGCATTGCGATTACGGGCCACAGTGATGCGTCTGGTTACGAGATGCATAACCAGCACCTTAGCTTGCAGCGAGCACAAGCCGTTGCGGACTATCTTGCCAGTCGCGGTGTCTCCCACGACAGGTTGCTGGTCACCGGTGTCGGATCATCGCTGCCGATAGCGGACAACTCGAGCGCATCAGGGCGCAACCTGAATCGACGTATTGAATTTAAAATGCTGCCTGCAGAAACGCAGGCTGCTAGCCCGAACATTTCATGAGTGGCCGGGACTGTCGGTTTCTGTGCCGAGTGCAGCGCGTTCGATCGTGCGAGAGACATAGCAGGGACTACGGTTGGAGCAGGATCGAATGCGATGTGCCGGCACAGGAAGCGACAGCCCGGCAGGCGCATATCGTTACACTCCGATACCCGCCAATAGAGTGTTAACCGTTTGAGTCAACTTTGGTTTTCATTTCTAATGGCCGGCACTCATGAAATGTTCGGGCTAATCAGAGCTTTCCAGACCGAATAACTCGACTTCGAAAACCAGCGTCGCGCCCGGAGGAATGACACTACCTGCACCACGTTCACCGTAACCCATTTCCGGTGCAATCGTCAGCTCCCGCAATTCGCCGATCAACATGCCGTCGACACCCTGATCCCAACCTTTGATAACGCGCCCGGCACCTAGCGGAAACTGAAAACGGTCACCTCGATCGACCGAGCTGTCGAATTTTTCACCGCGGTTGCTCTCGGCACCTTCTTCATACAACCACCCGGTGTAATGAACCTCGACGATATCGCCAGCTTTCGCAACATCTCCATAACCTCGCCTGAGGATCGCACCGGTTAGCCCCGGAGCTATTTCAATGATTTCTACGGCTTCTGTACTGTTTGTTGTCACGGATATTTCCTCAGTTTGCACGGGTGTTGCTGCCGGATCGGCAGAGTCAGCTTCTTTTTGACCGCACGCAACGACAAACAGGGCGAGCATGACGGCAACAATCGGGTTACGAAGTTTCATATAAGTGAACCTTTGTTTGGGAGTGAGTAATATCGAAATCGGACAGTGTAGTGATTGTGCGGACGAAGTTGAATGCAATTACCCGCCATTCAGTCAGAACCTGCGAAATCCAGGGATGCGGAATTGATGCAGTATCGCAAGCCCGTCGGTTGCGGGCCATCCTCGAATACATGGCCGAGGTGCGCACCACAGGTACTGCAAGTGGCTTCCTTACGCACCATTCCATGACTCGAATCAACAACGGTAGTCACCGCGTCACCCGCCAGAGGCAACCAAAAGCTCGGCCAGCCGGATCCAGAATCGTATTTGTGCTCAGAGCTAAACAGATCGGCATCGCAACAAACGCATCGATAACTGCCATCGCCTTTGTGGTCGACGTACTTGCCGGTAAACGGTCTCTCCGTTCCTTTGCCCTGAGTCACGCCAAACTGCTCGTCACTTAGTTTTGTCCGGAGCTCTTCCTCGGTCGGTTTTTCAGCACTCATTCGATATCCTGTTCCGGCATATACCGGCGGTTGTAGTCTTAAACTGGCAGCCGAATCATGCTTTAAGGAAGCTCTGATCAATTCAGTGCATCTCTAACAGCAGATTATTCATGCGTTTCACGTACTCAGCAGGATCGTCAAGCTGTGAACCCTCGGCAAGCAGTGCGTGATCAAGCACGATTTTCGATAATTCACCGAAGCGATTGTCGTCGCCTTCGGTCTGCATGCGCTCCAACAATGGATGCGACACGTTAATCTCAAGTATAGGCTTTGACTCCGGTATTTTCTGGCCACTGGCTTCAAGCATGCGGCGAATCTGTGGGCTCATTTCCTCGTCGCTCGATACGACACACGCCGGCGACTCGACCAGTCTTTGACTGACGTTCACAGCATCAACCCTGTCTTTCAGCGCCCTCTTTATCTTCTTCAATAGCGGTTTGTGCTCGTCATTCAGCGCACTGCTGGTGATGTCACCCGCACCATCCGGAAGATCGAGTTGCGCGCGGCTCACGTTCTGCAGGGACTTGCCCTCAAACTCCGCGAGGCCATCGACCAGCCAGGGGTCGATGCGATCGGTCAGCAATAAGACCTCAACGCCCTTGTCTCTTAGCTGCTCCAGGTGCGGACTCGCAGCAGCAGTCGCATAATTGTCGGCGAGAATGTAATAAATCTTTTCCTGGCCTTCTTTCATTCGCGAAACATAGTCTGTCAGAGACTGATCCTGTTTGTCGCTGCCCCCGTGCGTTGTCGAAAAACGAAGCAGCTTCGCCAGTTTTTCTTTATTCGCGAAATCCTCAACGGCACCTTCTTTTAGAACCTGGCCAAACTCCTTCCAGAACTTCGCGTAGTCCTCGGCTTCCTTAGCTGACATCTTGTCAAGCATGTCGAGAACGCGTCGAGTCAGCGCGGTGCGCATCGATTGCAAGTCCGGGCTTTTCTGTAACAATTCTCGGGATATATTCAATGGCAAATCCGATGAGTCAACAATACCTTTGACGAACCGCAAATAGATTGGTAAGAACTGTTCTGCGTCATCCATGATGAAGACGCGCTGCACATACAGCTTTAGTCCACGAGGTGCATCGCGATTCCACAGGTCGAATGGTGCACCGGTCGGAATATAGAGAAGGCTGGTGTATTGCCGCTTTCCCTCAACCCGGTTGTGACTCCAGCGCATTGGGTCAGCGAAGTCGTGCGACAAATGCTTGTAGAACTCCTTGTACTCGTCGTCGGAAATATCCGATCGCGACCGAGTCCACAAAGCTGTCGCAGCGTTTACTATCTTCGGCTCATCATTTTCGTCGTCACCTCCCAGCAATGTCACTGGAAACGCGATGTGGTCCGAGTATTTACGAATCAATGATTCAATGCGAAACGCTTCGGCAAACTCTTTCTCATCATCTTTGAGATGCAGAGTCACGCATGTGCCGCGAGCCTCTCGATCGACAGTCTCGATCGTAAACTCTCCCTTGCCGTCCGATTCCCACCGCACACCCTCTGTGGAATCGATTCCTGCGCGTCGCGACTCAACCACAACATTGTCTGCAACGATGAAAGCAGAATAGAAACCGACGCCAAATTGCCCGATTAGCTGCGCATCCTGCTTTTGATCACCCGTCATTTGTTGCAGGAACTCCGATGTTCCCGATTTGGCTATCGTACCCAGGTTATCGATCAACTCGTCTCGCGACATGCCGATACCATTATCACTGATTGTGATCGTCTGCTTCTCCTTGTCGAGTTCAATACGGATTTGCAGATCCGGATCATCACTCTGCAGAGTCTCATCCGCCAACGCTTCAAAACGTAATCTGTCTGCTGCGTCAGAGGCATTGGATATCAGCTCACGAAGGAATATTTCTTTATTGCTATAGAGAGAATGGATCATCAACTGCAATAGTTGACGCACTTCTGTCTGGAAGCCAAGTGTCTCCCGGGTGGTTGTCTCACTCACGCCGTACTTCTCCTGATTAACCTGTTTGAGTCACCGATCCACATCGTGCAGTCGCATCGGAGCAGACACGATAAGGCCTAATCGGGCTATTGCAAGGGGCAGAATGCCGGGTCGTCGACGCTATGGCTATGCGCAGGGGTTCAAGCTATCGGTGTCAGCCTGATGCGGCGTTGATTTGGCTAGTTCAGAGACGATTATTCAGAAACAATCAGAAATGTTCGCCTGGAGCAGCGAGTGGCACGGTAACCGACCTGTACAGCAAGGTCACAAACATCAGCAGCGCCGCTGCGAGTGCCAAAGGTGGATGCCTGAGTGCCAGCAAGATGCCACCCAGCTGAACGAGTAGGAAAAACCCCAGGAACGTCAAAGTCAGAACGGTGTTGCGAATTCGCTCAGCTAGTAGACCAAAGGTTGAAACCAGATCGTCGAATTCGTCCAGATACTGTAGAAGTCGCTCCAACTGAATGCCTTACCGAACTATCGACAGCAATGGTCCGGATCTCTCTGAGTCACCAGTACCTCGATCTGACTCAATTTCGGCTACGACGTTCGATTGCTTCGCGTGCGCAATCGCGCGGTGAAACATTTCCCAACGTTGACGAGTGGACTCGTTTTTGATCGGTCCAACCGCCGATTCGATTTTCTTGTACTTGTTTGGCATATGTTTTAGGTCACATATCTCTGGTTTGTTAGGCGAACTATATGTAGCTCAAAGTATTGCCTCCGTGAGGCATGTCACAGCTTGATTTAGAAGTTTGGTTTTGGGCCCTCGAATCACCAGAAGTAAGACGTAGTACCGTTGTAAAACGTGGCTTTGAACAAGTTTTCAAGACTCCGAAAAGACCTTGCCATTGTACGGCGGGCCTGCGGTCACTCTCGCAGCAATAAACAATTGGAGCACCCGCGCGACACGTAAATTTTCGCATTCAACATAAGCAATCGGTAACACGATTTTATGGTGTTGTTTGTCCCGCAGAATGCGAAACGCCGGCTTGGAGCCGGCGTCAATAATCTCGCAAAAAGATTCTTCCTGTAGCTATTTTTCGGAGTCGTCCGCCGGATCCGGCAACCACTCGCGTTTCACCTGTTCCGACCAGTTTCGATAACCCTTCCATGTGTACAGCGCAGGATCGATGCCGGCGCGGCGTCCGCGTGGCGCCGGTGCTTTCGAAATCCACTCACGATATTGCTGCCAACCATTAGCATCGTTCGCTGCCTGATCGCTTGGCACCACTGTCGTGGAAAGTTTATCGGCTTGCGGCTTTGCATCCGTGCTGTAGTCCGCGGCCCAACTGATGTTTTTTCTGTCTGGCATTGGTATGCCCTGTAAGTCCGTTATGCAAATCCTATGCTGCCAGGGAGTCGATTCACAGGAACTGCATCACAGTGCCGAACGGCACCTTTTAATTATATTTCAATACGTTACATCGCTATATTACTTAATCATCCGCATGGGTCATTACTTGCCGTCTGCGATTTTACAATAACCAAATTTTCCTGTGCCCACTGCTGTCCCATAAAAACTCATGACTTGTTCAACAATAGCGATACGCTCGTAGGAGCGGCTTCCAGCCGCGATTCTGCTTGGTCTATTTGTAAAACGTCGCCATCATTCGCGGTTGGAAACCGCTCCTACGACGATCCCATTTTTCATGTCTTGCGCGCTGGTTTTCTCATTAGATGTAGAGTGGCTCCGGCCTCGCTAACATTCTTTCATTTGCTGATGGGACAGCAGTGACCTGAGCCAACGATTTACGCTGCAGAACGGGCTAGGGTTCGACCCTGTAGCAGGGGGCGTAGTCATTTCCTGAAATCTTCATGCGTTTCTGTTCCACAAACGCGGCAAGCAAACTATCGAGCAAACGCATGATGCTCTTCGAGCCATTTATCTGAAATGGCCCGTGCATTTCAATAGCAGCGGCAGTGTCTTCCCGAACGTTTCCGGAAACAATGCCCGAAAACGCACGGCGCAGGTTGGCCGCGAGAATATGTGCTGGCAATTCCTCGTGTAAATCAAGTGCGCTCATCGAATCGTGTGTCGCATTGAACGGTTTCTGAAATTCAGCATCGATTACGAGACGCCAGTTGAAGTAATAGGCATCACCGTGCTTGCCGCGATGAGAATGCACATTCTGCAACGAACTCAGAACTTCTTGCGCCACCTTGCGAGGGTTATCAATAACTATCGAGTAGAGCTTCTGCGCCTCTTCGCCAAGGGTTGCGCCGACGAACTCGTCGATCTGCCTGAAGTAGGCTTCGGCTGATTTTGGCCCCGTCATTATCATAGGCAAAGGCTGGCCCCGGTTGTCCGGATGCAGCAGCAAGCCAAGCAGGTACAGGATTTCTTCGGCAGTACCAACACCACCTGGGAAAACGACGATCCCATGACCGACCCGCACGAAAGCCTCCAGACGTTTCTCCATGTCTGGCATGATGACCAATGAATTGACAATCGGATTAGGTGATTCCGCAGCAATAATTCCAGGTTCAGTAATTCCTATGTACCGCCCATCACGAATGCGTTGCTTGGCATGACCAATCGTCGCGCCCTTCATCGGCCCTTTCATCGCTCCTGGTCCGCAGCCGGTACATACATTCAGGCCGCGCAAGCCGAGTTCGTAACCCACTTGTTTTGAATAATCGTACTCGTTTCTGCTGATAGCGTGACCGCCCCAGCAAACGACGAGATTCACGTTGGCCGGAAGCGTCAACAGTCCGGCGTTTCTTACAATATGAAACACCGCGTCCGTAATTCCCGCGGCCGAGTCCAGATCAAAGCGTCCACTTTCGTACACCTCGTTTCGCGTATACACAATGTCCCTGAGTACGGCGAACAACAGTTCCCGAATACCGCGAATCATCTTTCCTTCAACGAATGCATCCCGTGGTGCATTCTTCAGACTGACTTTCAGCCCGCGATCCTGCTGCAGAAAGCTCACCTGAAAATTCCGATGTTTGTCGAGCACAGCCCGGGTGTCGTCAGACTGGCCGCCTGAATTCAGGACAGCCAGCACACAGCGGCGCAATGACTGATGAAGTCCGCCCTCGCCGCTACTGAGAAGTTGGTCGACTTCAAACTGCGACAAGACCTCAAGACTACCTTCAGGCCAGACCTCGGCGTCCACTGTGCCGCGCTCGCTATCCATCATTTCATTCTCTGTCATATTATTTCGCTTCTGCGGTCGCCTGGTTCCGGCAGATCACCATAACCGCAATGTGCAATGTGCAATCTGTCAGGTTCGCCAGAATAAGAGGGGATTGCGGGCGTGATATCAATGACTGCTGACTGACGCCACAAGCCAGGGATCACGCAAGCTTTCAGGGTCGAATTTCTATTGGCGTATTATCGCCGGTCATTAGCCAGATATCGATCATGTCGGAATTAGACACGGCGATACAACCGTTCGTCCAGTCTTGGGTGCGATAATAGGTCTCTGATTTGCTCGGCACATTCGGCTGGCCATGAATCATGATTGCGCCGCCCGGGTTAACACCTTTTTGAGCCGCCTCATTGCGATCGCGAGAACTTGGATATGAAACATGTATAGACAGGAAGTAGTCGCTGTTGGGATTCCTCGTATCGAGAGTGTACTGACCTTCCGGTGTCTTGAAGTCCCCTTCCTCGGATTTGTCGCCAATCGGTCGAATCCCAAGTGCAATATCGAAGGTTTTGAAGGGAACATCGTCTCTAATGAGGTATAGCTTGCGCGTCGATTTCTCGATCAAGACTCTGTCTGCAACCGGAAACTCGCCAGCCTGCAGACCACCCTGCCACAAGACGACACACGTCAGTCCCAGAAGGATCTGAAACACGCTTCGTTTTCGAAGTAACCGCTGGTGTCTTCGCATACTCATATACAGCGCCTTGCAACTCAATTGTCAGGAATACTAGCAAACCTCATGCGGCGAGAAAACAAACCGCATCACATCAAACATTTTTGCCGACAATCCAGCCGATCGCGAATCCGATGCCGCCGGCTACCATCGTGTAGATAGGCAGATAGCGAAATAGCTGGCCTGGATCGATCGCATCAGTGAACATGCCGTTCAGGTTTACTGAATAGGCATAGTGGAGATACAGCGAAAGCCCGAAGGCCGGAATTGTGAACCCAAGCACACCGAGTGGGAGGCGCCAGCCGGACCCAGCCCATGTGCCATTGCCGCGCCAAAGCGTGATGGCCGCCAACAACGTGAGCGCACCCAGGGGCAGAAGATTGCGAAGTACGAATGGACCGCCCTCCTGTACGTCGTTGAACCAAAATGATGCGGCTGCAGTAATAAACAGGACCGGTACCAGACGCACCAGCATCAAACGACCGACAGGCGGCTTCAAGTCTGGCCACTTGAAATCAGAATCGGCATATTGATTCTGGTTCCTGGTCGCACATTCTCCATATCCACTGCCGGGTTGTACTGGCGAAACAACCAGACTGGAACGTCATATTCACGCAATGCCAGGATCCAGATAGATTCGCCAGAACGAATGACATGCTCGGTGACGCCAGTAATTATGTGTTGACGAAAGAAGCTGTCCTGCTGGGCCTGATGATATGCGACCCGCAAGTTTTCGAACGCTTGTGCATCAACCGTCGACAGGTCCAACTTGATGCGCTTACCAACCTCAACCGGTGTTCTAAACGCGAATCCATTAATATCGCGAAGCCGCTGCGTACGAATGCCCAGCCAGTCAGCATAGTGGCCCAGTGTTTCCAGTGGTTGCACCTCAATCGTGGCATCAGATGCAACACTGTAGTCGCTTGGATCAGCCAGCAACGCATTTTGAATGGTGCCGAGCAAACCGGCCGCAAGGTCTTCCACCTCAGTCGACGGAGTGACTTCTTCAACAACCACGTCATTGTCTATCGGTGCCACAACGACGGCGACGGCGACGGCGACGGCGACGGGTTCGGTAGCCGCGGGCTGCGGCGCCTGTACAGGCGCCGGACCGGCTGCCGGAAGACGCAGTTGCTGCCCCGCACGGATGCGATTGCTGCTACCCAGATTATTCAGTGCGACCAGCGTTGAAACACGAGTGTCATAGGTGTCCGCGACTTCCGAAAGTGTGTCACCACGAACGATGGTATGGAACAAGTCGGGAAGTTGTTTTGAATGCCACATATCGGTCGGCGCGGCAGCTATCAAGGTATCGATAGATCCGTCAATTGAGCTGGCTGGAACGCGTACTGACATGCCTTTTGGCAGGTACTTGCTTTCCTGCATGACAGTCGCTTGCAACGCCAGATTGTGCGCCGCGAGCAACGATGAGCTCACGCCCAGTGAAGACGTCAAGTCGCTAATCGCTACAAAATCCGGCAGCTCCGCGATTTCGTAATTAACAGGTTTTTCTACCACGACTCCGGGAAAATACGTTTGGACGTTTTGATCTACCTGTTTCGCAGCGACAAACGCAACATAGAAATTGCGTGATGCGAAGCCGAACGTTCGCCCGTTGTATTTGCGCATGATGTCGGCGTAAGCCGTGTCACCGTACTCGCGCATTGCACGACGCACGCCACCGAGTCCGTGATTATAGGCGGTAATAGCCATTGGCCAGTTGCCAGTCACAGAATAGTTGTAAGCCAGCAGTTTCCCGGCCGCTCGCGTCGCTTCGAACGGATCATTTCTCTCGTCAAGAATATGGTCAACCTGCATGAAGCGCCGGCCGGTACTGCGCGTGAATTGCCAAATACCGGATGCGCCAACATGGGATCGCGCATCAGGATTATAGGAAGACTCAACATGTGGTAACGCGGCTAACTCAATCGGCACACCCAACGCACGAAATTCTGCATCGATGTAGTTCCTCCAGTGTCCTGAGCGAATCAGCCCTTGTCGAAAACGATCCCGCAAGCCATGCTGGAAGCGAATGCGCTTTTTGGCCGCAGTCAATGTCTCGTTGCTGACATCCTGAGGCCATAGAGCCAATATCCGAGTTTCGTCTTCGCTCAGATTTTCCCGCTTGCCTTTGGCCAGGCTGTCCAAAACAGCCTGAATGTGTTTGCGACGATCCCCGACTCTGCGATCCCGGTCGCGGCGACCCAGATTCGATGGCATCGGAACCACTTCGTAGACTACAGCGAGATTGCGATTGTCGTGCAAAACGCCTTCCTGAGTGCTGTAGCGCGAGAATATATCCACCCAGAAATCGACATCCGGCTGTAATTCGGCTGGCAACGGAAAGGTCTCGTCCGCCTGTGCGCTGCAGGACATTAGCAGCACCAAAATGAACCAAAGAGGTCTTTTGCTTGTCATTTGCATAAAATAAAGTTTCAATTCGGGGGAGAACCTATAGTCGATTCATTAAGTGGTTCACAGAAAAGTCCGTTTTATCCACGTATTTTGAGTAATGCTAGTCAGCCTTGCCCGTCGCTGCAACCCGCCACGGCCGGCTGGGCACAGGGCAAAAGATTTCCATGACCGATTATCGCCAACAGTTTACCGATATCCAACACTTGCTGTGTGTTCTGCTCCTGTTCGCTGCGCCGACCTGTCTCGTGCAGGCTGGCGAGGTCGCGATCGAACCCAACGACAATGGTTCGGCCACACGTGAGGATACGACAGAAGATATCGACTCCCGTTCCGACGAAGTTGCTGTAGCAACAGAGACTATGCTCGATGTTGTCGCGGCGCATGAAGGCGATGTACCTCTGGCGGAGGCCGTTACGTCGGCGGACGGGACACCAGCAGCAATGTATATTCTCGACACCGCCATAATGCCCGGCGAGTCGCTACGTTTGTCCTGGTCCGCCACCGAGTTGTTTGCAGGCGTACCCGTTGCAACCCCGGTGCTGGTCGTCAACGGGGCATTACCCGGTCCCACTCTTTGCCTGACTGCCGCCATTCACGGCGACGAACTCAATGGCATTGAAATGGTGCGGCGCGTCATGCACGACCTGGATCCCGAGAAAATGCGTGGTGCGATAATAGGTGTGCCGATCGTCAATGTGCAGGGGTTCCAACGTGGGTCACGTTACCTGCCCGACCGGCGTGATCTGAATCGCTATTTTCCCGGTAACCCGACTGGTAGTTCCGCGGCGAGAATCGCACATTCATTTTTTACAACGATTGTCACCCATTGTGATGCTTTGATTGATTTGCATACCGGTTCGTTCGAGCGTGCAAATTTGCCGCAGCTGCGCGCTGACCTGCGTGATCCCGACGTAGTCACTCTTACACAGGGATTCGGCTCCATGGTTATCCTGCATAGTTCGCCGGGTGTTGGGACGCTGCGACATGCCGCGACCACGGCGGGCATACCGTCTGTGACGCTTGAAGTAGGCGGTCCGCTGCAGCTTGAACTGGAAGAGGTTAAACACGGCGTTAAGGGAATCCAGACGCTAATTCACACGTTGGGCATGGTAAAGAAGGTCCGATTGTGGGGTAACCCGGAACCGGTCTATTACCGGTCTTCATGGGTACGAGCCAACAATGGCGGGATCTTGCTGTCGGACGTAATGCTCGGTAGCACTGTTCGCAAAGGCGACTTGCTCGGCACTATCACCGACCCGATGAGTAACGCCCGATCGGAGTTGTTGTCACCGTATTCCGGTCGCATTATCGGCATGGCTCGCAACCAGGTTGTAATGCCGGGATTTGCCGCGTTTCACGTGGGCATTCAAACTGACGAGAAGCCACTGGACGAGGCTGGCAAATCGTTAATCGACGCAGGCGATGATAGCGACGATTATGCCGACGGTATTTCCGAAGAGTAATTTTCGGTAAAGCACAGCGAAACTGCTGGACTCCACCTGCGGCTGTTCTTAAGCTGCACTTCGAATGGCCGTCAATCGAAAACCCCTGCAGCATTTCTGGACACCCAACTACTGGCCGGTCTGGCTGGGCCTTGGGCTACTGCGAACCCTCTGTCTCTTACCGATTTCAATTGGGCTGGCCATTGGCCGAGGTTTCGGGCGCTTGGCACATCGCATCAGCGGTCGCCGCCGGGCCATTGTTCGGCGCAATATTGAGCTTAGCTTTCCTGAACTTTCAGTGCCCGAACGCGATGCGTTGGCGCGAGCACATTTTGCGGCGTTGGGCATGTCGCTTATCGAGATGGGCCTTGGTCGCTGGGCAAGCGACAAGCGGCTGACAGACATTACAACGATTGAGGGGCTGGAATTTCTGCGAGAGGCGGTAGACAGGGGCAAGGGCATCATTTTGCTTAGTGCGCATTTCACGACGCTTGAGATCAGTGGACGTGTTCTTGCTATGAATTGTCCGCCGTTCGACGCGGTCTATCGCAAGAATCGCAGCGAATTCGTGACAGAGGTATTGCGTACCGGCAGGGAACGTTCGGCCGATGGGACTATTGAAAAGCGGGACATTAAGGCAATGGTTCGCAGCCTGCGAAAAGGCCGGCCCGTCTGGTATGCGCCTGACCAAAGCTACAACCGCAAAGGGTCAGTCGTCTTGCCGTTCTTCGGTGTGCCAGCCATGCACACGACGGCAACATCGGCTCTTGCCCGTCTTGGGAAAGCCGTTACTCTGCCCTATTTTTCGCGCCGCACGTCCGATGGGCGATACGTACTGTCAATCCTCCCACCACTACCGGACTTTCCCAGCGACGATCCGCTTGAAGACACGAAGAAGTACATTGCAGTACTCGAGGACTATGTGCGTCTATGCCCCGAGCAGTACTTTTGGATTCATCGAAAGTTTAAGGATCTGCCCGAGGAATATCCGGACTATTATTCGGACCTCGATGCGCTGAAATAGCCTTCAAGCAACTGCTCCCAATTATCGCGACCATAATGCAAGCGGGGATCCAGTCGTGTTACTTTTTGCAGTGATCGGTGCAGGCGCTCGAGTGTTTTTTGCTGCCATGCGCCCGGTGGCAGTAAACGTCCACGATCGAAATCGAGCATCCACAGCACGCCATTGTCATCTATCTGCAGGTTATAGGCGTTCATATCAGCGTGATAAACACCGCAGTCATGGAATTCATGAATTGCTGTTCCTAGCGCTTGCCAGAACGCCTCATCCCAGGCTTTCTCGGAGATTCGCTCTGACAGTGAGCGAACTCGTGGAATCCGAACAGTAATAATATCCGCAGTATAGAAAGGGCCACGCTGACAATAACGCGCGGCAGCGGGTCGCGGCACTCGAAGATTCTTGTGTGCCATTTTCGCCAGCATGCGCCACTCGAGAAACGAGCGTGTGTTGTCTGCACCGGTGAACAAGTACGAGTCGCGAACGAGCTTGCCAATCAATCCACCGCGCACAAAGTGTCTCAGCACGAATTGCCGCGGCACATTTCCTACGAACAAAGTCTGACCACGGCCCGCAGACCGCAATTGTCCGGCCACAGCTTCCGCATGCGTCCATCCAGCAGAACCGAACATGCTTTCGGAAATATTCTTGATAATCGACTGGTCAAACAACATGGCCCCAGTCGCCGTTTTCTCCACAGACTCTGTCAACGCCTTCGTCCCTTTTTTGACCGGCGCGAGTTTACCACCTTCGCGAAAGACAAAGACCTGCGCAGAGGACACTCGCGCGTCGCAACATCAGGCGCGCCGCCACGAGCCAGAGGACGGCAAAGCAACTGTCTTGCCGGAGTCTTGCGCAAAACATCGGTAATGGAAGCACCGAACACCGGCGCCGCTCAGATAAATTGAAGTGCCGAAAACAAGTTAAACGGGAGGCAACGTAGAAAACATAAGATCATCCGCCACATTTTCAGATTTTTACAGAAATTACTGGATAATTACAACGTTTTCAAAGATTTTTGAAGAATTTGGCATTTATACCAATAAAATAGGAAACTTAGCCGCACGTTTCGTTCTTTTTTGAGGAGTTATCGTCATTTATGCAGATTTTTGGCGCATTTAGATCAGGCGCGCCGCCACGAGC